>JGI24158J21664_10000427_pt1 | contig 37706 bp, 22 predicted proteins | sample Ectturendosymbi3_FD_21664 | JGI IMG/M metagenome (IMG submission 21664) | reverse complement strand
CGGAAATGAAGGCTTGAAACTCACAACTAACAGCCGGGCAACTTTTTAATGAACTTATTAACAAATTGATCAAACCTCGAAACAAAACGTTTCAATTATAGATGAAAGAGCGACTGTAGGTATAGGCAGTTTATCTATCTGGAAAAGTTCAAACATGCGACTTTTACCGAAGCTTCACGTGACAACCTAATGCCGTGCAATTAGCTTAGTATCCGCTTTGAAATCACGCAAAATCGCGAGATAAAAGTTGAGTGAATCGTAACTAGTACACTTCTGGACGGCATTCATTTACAACTTCGATTCCTCACGTTGAATGCTCTGTTGATGCAATACTGTTGTCAAGAAAAGCATGAAACTACTGGCATGCCTTTTCACAAAAATTGAGAACGGCGGAAATTAGAGATCGGTCGAAAGCTCTTAGCCTGGTCACGTGGTTAGCGCGCCACACACTTTGAGAGCCGGTCTACGATATATTCGTACTTCGATTTCGGCCTAAAAAACAGCAGTTTTCGGTTGCCTTACCAACGCCCCAGCTCCTCCGCCGATTGCGCTAGAGAGCTGTTCAAGAGCTCAAACGGATCGGCCAGTCTAGTAGATTGCACTCGAAAAAAAATTTTTTGGTTGGGGGGGTGCGGATTTTTTGTGACTGACGTCATAAGTGAAGTAGTTTTAGGGTCATGTTGCCTGGCCTAGGACCCAACGGCTAGGCCAAAGTGTTTCGCTGAAGTTTTCATTGGAAACTAGGCTCGAGTCCGAGTCTGTTGAGCCTTTCATCGACTTTCTAGCGTTTCTGGTTCAAACGTTATGATCTAAAATAAACCAATTAATTCATTAACTAATTAGCTAATTAGTCAAATATTTTTACTAACTTACATCACAACTTTCGAACCCGAAACCCCAGCAGGTCATCCAAAGTATCAAAAGACTCGGACTGTAGCCTCGTTTCCAGTAAAAACTTCAGTGAAATACTACCACCTAACGGTTGGCGCCCAGGGCCAGGCAAAGTGGGCCAAGGTGGCCTAAAAGACCTCCACTTACGACGTCACTCACAGAAAACCCGCACCCCCAAGCAAAAAATTTTTTTTCGAGTGCAGACTAGAAGACTTGCCGCGTCTTTTGAGACTTTTACCGGGTCTGTAGAGCATACCGGACCGGGGAAATTCCCGCGCAAAGCCACGTGCGTTTAGGCGGTTTTTTTCCGAAAATCCCCGAATCCTGCTCGCGACGTTGACGACAGGTGCCACAACAACTCCATGACAAAAAGCGCAAGTCTTTGTGCGAATTGCACGCAACACTTCAGCCACGCTGTCGTACACTGTTCACGCCTTTTCCTGTTCTTCACTCATCTCTTTCTCAAAGAAATAAACCTTAGCCACTTCTTTTCTTATAGTGCTCCGTCGTTTACAAACGCTACAACAAAGCGTTTTGCTTTCTAGGTTCTTCAGACGTATTACTATCACAGTGGTCGCGCTCGGCTGTCTCAAGCTTGCGTAACAATGGGCCTCGTTTATGAAACCGTACTGTACTTCAGCCGTGTCGTGTCATTACAAAAGAATGAGCTGGTTGCTAGCAGCAGTTGGCGGACGCTTGTCAACTGCTTTTCCAGCGTGAACAAGCAGACCATGAAATTTTCACGGTCACTGTAAGATGTCTTGAATGCTGAGCATTATTTTCAGTTTTAACCAGATGTAAGCCATAAGGAATAATATCACTAAGAAATAACATTTAACATATGAATGGTACAAAATCAATGCCGCAGGAGACCTCATTAAACGGTAATAAAGCTGCCGACTTTCACCAAGTTTAATACATTTCCGTAACCACAGTTATTCACACGATAGGTCAACGCCGCTGCGTTGACCTAACAGGCAGAAAAATGACGTTATTTTAAATCAAGCAACCTTCATTTTGCAAAGTCACACCTGTTCCTGTAGCTCAAACGTCTTGTCGAAATGTCATCAAGATAAGGTCTTACATTGAACTAAAAATTGATTTCATATGACAAACTGAATGTTCAAACACTGTCCTAATTTTTCACGAAAAAAAATGAGTCTCGCAGCGTGCGCATACAAGAATAAAACCATGCCATGCAGCAGAGGTCCTATCAACAAACTGCTATGTCGGCAGAATAATTCCTGTTTCCAACAGATACCTTTGAAGGCATGAAAAATTTACAATTTTGTTTTATTACCTGAAAACATTTGCATCTACGCGTAACTTTCGTTTAACACGATGTGTTTTAAAACGTAGAATGATCCGAAGTAAAAATACATAAATTGTTCGGTAGACTGAGGTTAAATTGTTAGACATTACATAGGCACAAACAACTTTTTAGTGAAATAAACAAACCTTTTATTAATAAAAGAAAAAACGCAAAACGCAAATCCTCTATTTACAAAAAAACAAAAAAAAACAAAAACCACTCGCAATAATGGCAATTTACATGACAAATGAACGTTTGTATGAGAAGAACTAAAACCATGTTTTGTTTTGAAAATGGGCGTTCGCTGTTGCAAACACACCAGTTGACGCTAAAAAAGAAACATAAACCCAGCCACGTTTAATTCGACCAGACAGCCCACTTTTTCCAGGATAACCAAACGCCGTTCATTGTACCAAGAAGCACTGTAATCCCGCTTTTTTGGTTTGCAGCATGGAATGTCGACAAGCAACATTCCTGTTGGATTTTGGTCATATCTGGTAGGTTGTATGTTCCTAGTGGTTGTTGGTGCTCCTGATATACTCACACAGAACAGCAGGGTCTTTCTGAATTATTAGGACTAATGTCACAACATTTCAAATACAGGCTGATGCTGGATTTCGAACTTACGATTCGACTGCAGCCGTCTCGTCAGTGAGCCGTGACCCAAACTGATTAGACACACGTCATTCACGGAAGTAGCGTGGCCAGAGTAACGAATAGTAGGCGCATATTCGTAAAAGTCTTGTTTGTTTGAGGCATCGCAGCAGTGGTTCCTGCATTGAGCAGCGCAACCACTGCAGACAAGACATACTGTGCAGGTACCGGTGACGCGACAGGGCTTGTAATTAAAACAAGATTGATCTGTCGATCCAATCGTTTTTTTATCGGGAAGCACGCTGCAGGTGGAAGGCTCGTGATGCTTTAGAAGTGGCGACGTGTTGCTTGAATAACGTATCATACCTAGTCACTTTGGTTTACATCTCGATCGCTGTGCAACGAAGCGCGGTATACCGTCCTAACTGTGTTTATGGCAAGTTAAAGTTTTAACAGCATTGTCAGTTTTCAGCAAAACTCTCCCAATATTATATATATTTTTAGTAGTGACTACCTCAATTCAAGTCAATTATCTTCTAGTTTCCATTAAAACTCCCAACAACCAACGCGATTTGACCAAGAAGGTCAGAGGCCTTTAATAAGACGCTGGGTTTGGAAAGCCTAGTCCTAAACTCTAAACCAAGGCTGCCCAGCCCGCGAGGTTGTTTTAAGTGGCCCGTGATGTAATAAGTTCGTTAGCAGACTTTTCAAATTTTTAGCATTTTTTTTATAGGCTCAAGTATATTTGCCATCGAAACACACCAAAATTACACCTGTTGTTTCTGTTATGGGCCTACCACCCAAAAACTTGTATAACAAACGCTTCGAAAATGTCAACTATTTAGATTTGGTTTACATTCATACAAGCTGACAACACTGCGTGCAACTATAGGACTCATTATCACCTCGTGTTATCGCATAAAACTAATCAAAATCAAGGGATTTGTTACGTTGCAATAGCTTATTGTTACGTCACAAAAAAACGTTTGTGGCTCGCAATAAATTTCCTCATTTCCTCATGTGAAAGCGGCCCGCAACACTAAAAGGTTGGGCAGGCCTGCTCTAAACCTAAAGGAATGAGGAAAGTGACGTCAAGCGGTAAATCGACTCCATCGATGATAACTTTAGGAGCAAGTTGCTTTGAACCGCGCCTTGACACCGCTCAACAAGCCAGTCAAGGTTGGACGATGCGATCGATTTTAAATCAAACTTTATAAAGACATGCATTGATACTGTTTGGTTGCTTTCTGAATGTCAGAGTTCGCTGCCAGAACTACGCAATACGAGGCAGTTCAATTAGGAGGCCTTGGTTCGAGTCGGTTTCCTGCGCCCAGGCACGACAGCACCAGTGATCACCGCATGGACATCTATCCGTGACGCCTTGAATGAAACAGGAGATACAAAACGGTATGCAGAAATGAACACTAACATCAATATTTTAGTGAACTACACGAACGATTTTTTTTCACCAGAACAGAAAATGTTTGGCTGTATCGCAGGAATAATTACAGAATTTGTCTCCGGCGGAATCTACTTGGAGAATATTTAGCCATATGTTTCAACAATTCAAAGTTGAAAAACAGGGGATTAACGTCTGTGACTCCAGCATAATAAACTTCTGACAATAACATTTTGCTTGCCGCTACCTACAGTAGGTGTAGCATCCAAGACAGTCATGAGCATGCGCATAAAGTTTGTCTTTGCGGGTAGCGCCATTCAATGCAAGTCAAAATTAAAACCGCAAACATCTCTTTCAGTGCAATCTCGATAATACAGCCGAAGGCATAGGCGTAGCCAGGAGGGCCCAGGGGACCATCCCCCAAAATTTTTTAACAATTTACTCATTTTGTGCTTTGAGAAGCGGCGTCCCAAACAAAATACAGTTGTTCGACTAAAATCGAACATTCTGCCCCCCCAAACATTTTGGCCTGGATACGCCACTGGCCGAAGGCCCGGCAACTACGAGTCTGTGAAGGGAGGCTTTTTCTCATCCCTTTGGCCAATATTTTTTTCGACAGAATCGCGAGATCTGAACTCTACAGGGTGAAATTGTGCTTGATTTAAAATGAAAGTTGGTGAGAAGCATGATTGTCGTGCGCGTGTGTTACCGCATAGAAAAGAACGACCAGTCCAGGACGGACTTCACTGCAAGACCAACAATTACGTGCGCTCCTCCATTGCTTGGTGTTGGCAACGCGTTGAAAAGTACAATGTGCACAAGCACGTCGCTAACGGCGAAGCCATGTTTGAAATTAGCGCCGTGTCTGGTGGAGAAGCCGACGTAATAAGCCAGAACTCAAGCGCATCAGTGCAGGTGGCAAGCGCGGGTAACTGAGGTCGTCCCAAGCCGAAACTAAGCGATCACATGAGAAGGATTTGCGTCATTTCTTGTACGAGCTACTCCATCGACAGAGCGGACCTCATATTGTGACGAAGCCGTTGGCACGGGAGTAGTAACAGATCAGCAAATGACGGTCGCGTGAAGTCTCAGTCGACATCCCACTACAGGGGCGTGACGAGGTTAGATGGCGCCCGGGGAAGGAAACAAGTTTGATGCCCCCGTGCTCGAACCTGAGATCTTTCGGAAGCAAATTTACTGCATTGAAGAAAGAACTTTTGACATGGTTGGGACTTTTCGGCTCCACCCGCAGTGATTTGGCCCCCCATCGTAATTCGGCGCCACGAGAAATGTGTCCCCTTTCCCCCCTCGTTACGCCCCTGTGCCACTATCACAGTCCGGAGAAAGGAGCAGTCAGCTTACAACTTCTGTTTGTTGTATTGTTACAAGTGAACAGGATAGTTGCGTTCGTCAGTTTTTCCGTTCCGATCGTAAAAGGCGGAGGCGAGAAACAAACACCCTCGCTTTCATTTCTCGACGATTGCTTGGAGCATTGAAAACAACTACATGACGGAACAAGCATGGAAGCAACAGAACCACTCGTTGGTGAAGTAGGTTGTTCAATTCCTCAGTTTCATACACGAGCTTTCGCAGAAGTTTAGTACTCCAACCTCACTAACAATGCCCAGAAGCTAGCGCACTCACAACTAGAGCCATTACCACTTTAAAGAAGACGACCACTTGCGTTATATTCTTGGAAAGCAATGCACTCGAAGTTCCCAAGACAAGAGTTCCTCAATTGTTTGAAGATTTTGTCAGAACAACCGCCATATGGTTTTAGTGCAGTCTTGCCACATCGATTCAATCTTATTGTTGCGCTCGGTAAAGTCAAAAAACACGCTCCAACCAAGGCATGAGAAAACTTTTTAACACCTAAGCTGTCGTACCCCACCAGTATTTTACAAACATAACGCTCCACACATTCAAACTGCTGAGAGGCACGACCATTGCCATTATCCACTGTTGACGTCCCACATTGCATTAATATTTTTACTCGTTCGCGGCTTCGGACCAGCAGATCGTTCGTACGACCCTGGTGCAATTACGACCAGCGTTTTTAAGCGAAGGTCGCTTCGCTCTCATTGTGCATTTATAGGTTTTTGACTTTGAAAACAGTTTTTTTTTAAGTTTATTACTGGTAACTTGAAAATGGAGAGATATTTCGTTTCTGCGGCCACAGCAGCCTGTTTGGTAAGTTGTCCATAGCCTCGTAACCGCTGGAAGCAGAACATTTATTACTATTCAAATGTGCGGACTAACACTGATACTAAAAATGCGGACAACTGTTGGAAAGCTACTTTTCTATAGCATCCAAATGGCCGCATTAAAGCATATGATCACATCATAGTTTGTAACAGCATCATAAAAAGCACAATGTCCGGTCAGTTAACACAACGAAACCTCACCCTTGTCATTTGTTTGATGGAAAACCGTTTTGTAGGTCAATTCTTGCGTTGATTTGTCAACAACACTTCCATTAGGCAAAAGTGGAGAATGCTTTGGGTGCAACCAGGTATCACCGGAACATTATCGTTCATTTTGTAGAACAGATGCTTACGTGCGGGACAACTGATTGCCGCTGCACAGGAGTGAGTGCTATGCCGGCATGGGAAGCTTTGTGCTTTTTGTTACTTTACTATCAAACCTTGCTAAAACGTATTTGCAATGGCCGCATCAGGTGTGGTACGACCTACCTTAACGGTGCGACGGAGTCACAGCTACACCTTTTCACGAATGTGAAGTGCATGTTGCTTGCGCCAAAACAAAATCCTGTTCCTCTCACACAAACCATTGATGGGGTCGGAAGTATAAAACTAGCCGTAATTTGCCACAAACGTTCGCATCCCTTAAAGACCCGTCTCGAATCCCCAATTGAGAACCACGGCTACACACAAAGACATGATTTCATGCCCATCTTTTCAAGAATAAAGATCACGTATAGGTGAATTTTCCAAAAGGAATTTGCCAGACTCCAGTGTCCGGGTGGAAAAAATACGCGTCTATAGCTGAGCGTTGCAGGTGTTTTCCCTGTTCAGCCACAAATACGAAATGCTCGCTATGCAACATCAGCGTAGCAATAATATTGATTCGTTTAACGCGAGTGGTCTAATCACTCGCGGTTCTTGTGTTCAGGCAAGCAAAACATTTTTACAAGATCGAATGCTTTGTTCATTTAGTTAGTAATACCATCATGAAAAGCACAATGTCCGGTCAGTTAACGAAACCTTTCTTTCTTGTTATCGTTCGTTTGATTGATTGATTGATAGCCGTTATATTCTGTAGGTCAATTCTGAAGCTGATTTGCCAACAACATTTCCATCAGGCTAAAGTGGATAACGCTCTGGGTGCAACCAGATATCACCGGAACATTGTCGGTGATTTTGTAGAAGCAAATGCTGCACGCTTTCCGTGTTTATCATTGCAGCGACACAAGAATTGCTAAAACACCATTTCATCAAGCTGGAGCAGTGTCAACATTTCCAGGCATGAACGAATGTTGTCAAACGTACGCATAAGCATCACCACGATAAAAAATCATGAACATAGAACTACGTACATTAGCACTGAAAACGGTTGCAATTGCAAATCTATTGTTGATTTGTAGTTATTACATATGTAAAAATATTTCAACCTGAGTGAATTTGAAGCATTGAAATTAGGGAGAATTAGCAAGCAAGACAACCTACATGTGCAGTAAAAATAAGTACAAAACTTATTCGAGATTTTAATTTCTAAGGGGCCCCACAGCGTTTCAAAAAAGGGGGAGGCACGTGCCTGTTTTGCCTCACCCTAAATACATCACAGGGCATGTGCCACCTCGCGTTATATAGAGCCATTTTGTATGGAATTCAGAATGTGATGTCAGAACTCAAATTGTGAAGTCCATACTGCAATTAACAAGAGAAAAAGAACATGATCTTTACGATGGTCACGATATGCCGTATTTATTCGATTGTTAGCCGCCTTAGATTGTAAGCCGCACGAAATGATGTGCCCATGATGCTGAAGTGAACAGAGTGCGGAAAGAGAGTTTTGTGCACAAAAAGTGGCAAAGGCAAACCTGAGCGTCGTCTTTGCATTTCGATATAATTATAATCCGCACGAAATGATTATAAAAAAACTTCAAAAGCCGCGGCTTACAACCGAATAAATACGGTATTGTTTGGCCGCTGTAGAGGGGCATGCTGTGAATGGCAATTGTATTGGGCAAAACGTTCCTATTTTTAACCTTCGTTAAATGTTCATTGTCATTTAAGCATTGAAGTCATTTCTCTAAACACATTCTCCATATCAAACTTGCTATTTGATTGGAGGTCGTCCACATCAAAATATAGTGTGTTCCAAAAGTTGTTTTTTTTTAATTATCTAGTTTTAACAGAACGCGCATAAACAACTCAAACCTGTTGTTTTATGTTTCATACGTGTCTTTTCAGGTCTAGACATCACATTCATTTCAATAGAAAAAGCGTTTTGTGTATTAATTAGAGTTTTCTCGAACGCAGTCGAGCAAGACTGCACAGCGTGCATTTGTAAGGGAATTCAATCCAATAATAAAGCACAAATTGCAGTACATATTTGTAAATGGCAGAATTAATGTTGTGTAGGACTACATGACCTGGACAACCACCAGTATCAGAGAAGATAATCGAGAAAATTCGCGAAGCATTTGCGCGAAGCTGCAAAAATAAGCATGCTGTTGGCGGGTCACAGGCAGTGCGCACATTTAATCTTGCGAAATCGTTTATAAAATCCACGTAATTTGAAATCGTTACCTAATTTCTATTAATAAATCTTGTTCTACTAAGCATTAAGTCAATTTAATTTGACACGCTTAGTTTGTGTTTACTCGGGTCTCAGATATATGCATTCCATACGAAAGAACTCCTAGAATAAATTGCACGTTGCAAAGTGAATTTGTTGATAAAAATACAGAAGATGCAACAGCACTTTTCCTATTTCGAAATGAAAAGCTTTATAAATTTTTGGGAACGAGCGTGGCCAAGTAAGATTGTTCCTTGCGAAAACACTCGCAAAGGCACTGCTCTTTTGCGAAGGTCCAACAATTACATGATAGAATTTAGTAACGGAAGCAATTTCTCTATGAAAATGCACATTTAAAACGGCATATCTTTCAATACGCTCTTTGGACTTCATTGTTTGAAACTTTAACCTTTTTCAAACTCTGAGAAAAGACTTCCTCCACAAAAAAGCGTGCAGTTTGCACACTCCTGAATATGTCGAAAAGTGCAAATGCACCAGAACCAGTTTTCATCAATACCGTCATATGACAGCACATGCGCTAAGAGAGGGCGAAGAACAACCACCAAGCTTCGAAAAAGAACTGAAGATTCGAAAAAGAACTGAAATTTCGAGAACCCGTTCGTATCAGCATTTTAGCTTTCAACAGTTCCAATTTTGTTCTAGCACTGCCAGCACCATGGCATGTGATCTTGCGCTCTGCTTTTGTACACCGACACCGAGAGACGTACAAGGTCTTCAATAATTTAGTGGTTATGCTTGACCATCGCAAACGCTGAGCCTCCGCAAACTCCATCCTTTCCATCCTTTCCAAAGTCCAGTTTTTTGCCAGCAGCCCAACCAGTTATTGATGTGAGAGCCAAGCAGTGCGGATCGTTGTGAACTTTTTCACGAAACAGGACGCTTATTCGTAACAGCAGCATAACATATGGGCAAGACGATAGACATGGACGATGTTGGCGAAGTGCATGCTGCTTGGTTGCTAATCATGCAAAATCAAGCAAACCCAACGCTTGCGACAATATTCTGCCGCGTCAGCAACTAAAACCTGGCGACGGCTTTACTTCCAAAACCTTAAACTCCAGAACGGTTACCACACCAGCACGCAAGGATTTCAACAGCGCAGCACAAAGGGCAGGTTGAGCACAATGAGCACAACAAAAGCAACGAAGATAGCCTGTTCGCTACTGGTATTTTCACTTGTTGGTGATTTTGGTCGCCATAATAAACCGCCATAGCCACGATCATGATCGTCAAATTGCGGTATTTTACACGGCTACAATGTGGGACAATTGTCCATCATTCGTGAATCGTTTGCACGATGTCGAGCTTCAATGTGTGAGTTTGCAGCCAGTTGAAAAATCCCAGATGAACAGGTGCTTCTGCTCGCGACAGCAGGGCAGTACCAACTGGATGCCAGTTTTTCCGCCCAACTGGGGTGAACTTCAAAATACATTTTTTAAGCTTCGGGTGTTTTTTTGATCTGGTTTTTAAGTGAGCAAAATCTGCAAGAAATCAGTTATTAGTAAACGTTTCTTTCCCAAAAAATCTTCTACGTAAACCACTTTTTTTACACTCTTTTAATCTTTCATTAATTCACAACTTTTTTTCAAGAGTCCAGCTGTAAATCTGTTCTTTTCGTTAACGAGAACTCTTTGCTTCACTACCATAAAATAAAACTCGGTCGTAATAACGGAATGATTTCTATCAGGTTCCACGCAATACGCGAAAACACAAGGCTTTGTTCAATGAGGTTCAAAAAAATTAAGCAGTTTAAGCAGTTTGCAGTCACTGTCTTGTGGTTTCGAAAATGATTACGACAATACGGATATCGTGCAAGGCCTTATAACGGAAGACATTGCTTCTGATTGAACCTGGAGTCCTGCTTTGAAAAATTGTAAAGTCCAGCGACGAGAGATTCGCGGCCTTGACAGCGGCAGTGTTTTGGTTACGGCTTCGCGCAATACGTGGGACTGTTTTTCAAAGTAACGGTCTGGCAAGATTGTTGCAAATGTTACTGGTTTAGTGGCGGGAACTGCGTTTGCAAGATCAGATTGCAACTTCTATGCACGACGCGGCAATAAGGAAGGTGAGCTGAAACCAGATGGATGAAGAGCATAAGCTTGCCTATCACTTATTTTGCATTCTGATTTTTGTCCACTTGTCCAGAGCATAATTTTCAGTATTTCACTGTAACATTTTTACTGTATACCTTGAAACAAGAAACTTTTTTCACGAAGGTGCCCAATGGCACCCCATCAGTTTAAGGAAGTTTGCTTTGCCTAAACACTTAAATTATATAGCACTGCCAAGATTCGTGCGCAAATGTCAGGCATAAGTTCTTCATTGTAACCAAAGCAAGTTTCATTCAGAATTTAGCTTACTATTACTATGTGCACTGCATAACCTACCCTTTTTTTCCACTGCAGAATATCCAACAAAACACTAGTATTTCACCAGTCGTCGATCCAACTATACAAATACTACAGCAGTGGTCCCACCCCCAAAACGCAAGAATACCTAATTTAGGCGTATTTTGCTGAGCGGGTAAATCGAACGCATGGATTCAAGCACAGCGCATCCACGAACTGTTGCTGTTGGAAAGCGATTACTGTCGCAGTGTGAAAGCGCGACTGCTGTTCAAGTCTACGATAGTAGAAAACACCACAGTCAGCGCTCCGTGACATGACAACGAGCGCAGGATTATGTCACCGATTGCAAAAATCACTCACAGAACGCTAACCAATAACACGGTGCCCACACTAGATTAAAAAAGTGCTTTAGACCAGAAACGTTTTGCTCAAACGCCGCAGATGAAAAAACACACGTGCAACAAACCTTCGTTCTGACTTAGTTCGCGCTTAGATTGATGAGTGCACCAAAGAAAAACAGGAAGCGAAGCATCCAACATTGCCGCCTTTAGCTGTCATATCCGGCTTTTCTGGGCAACTGGCATGTGCACTACACCTCTTGCACACAGGCTGCTCACTTGGCATGATTGCCAGCAAAATAGGCTCGCCAACTCTGTTCGTACCGTAAAGCGACCTTTCTTGCACTCAAACAGGGTAAAGACAAATAATATCTTACTGACAACACCTTGATCTAAAACCCCGTATTCTCGCTAAAACTGCGAAAAAACTCAAAACCTATGCGTTCTTTGACAGGCAAGAAGTAACTGCTGATGCTTGAGTTAAATCAGATGGTCCAACGTTCGCAAAGCCAGCATGCGCTACGGAACAGCACCTAAAAACTTTAAAAAAACTGAAATCGTGTATAACCCATGAGCATGGTGCCTTAAAATCTTATCGACTAAGATTTTTCTCTATTTATTATCACAAAAAGACAACCCTTTGCTGCAGCCTATACGGATTTTTACACAAGCATTAACCGCATCCGAACTCGGCGGTAACTGTTCATTCTAGAGCAGCATTATTCATTTGTAGAGATTTACGACCCTGCACCGATATGTTGTGAACTCAGGCAAGCCCGTCTAATGTGTTAGCTCAAGGTTTTTTTAAGGAAAATGTTAGGTACCCGGTATGGACCTGCAGGGACCCGATGATAATTTTTGCTGGTTCTTCTCGAAAATTATCATCGGACCCGAATCGGGTCCCTAAAACAACTTTTAAAAAAACCCTTGTGTTAACTAACTGTTGAACGGCAACCAACAGAGTGCACCTAAGTTTACCATACTAACCACTTGGGCACCCCGTATTGTCAACGCGTACCACTTCATCCAGCAAAACTAATTGGTGATCGAATCTTAGCTTATTCAGAAGAATAATATGCATTAAAATAAGAAAATACCAAACTAAATTTAATGCGATTTTTGTTTTTGTTTACCTTCCACTAATTGGTCGATGCGGGGATAAATCTGTGCGAAAGTTGTAACAACGCATCGGAAGTCATGTTACGATACAATAGGAATAACACGCTACAGGAAAATTTATTTAGTTAGAAACAAAGCCCGATACGCAAACTAGAAAGCTGTGAAAATCCAGGTTTTTGTGAAAAAATGGAAGTGCGCGCGTACCACCTGGAAGGCCTTCGCGTACCACTAGTGCACAGTACGCGTAAGGCGTACCACAGGTTGGGAACCGCTGAAGTACAGCAACTAAATTAAAATCACTAAATGGAAACTTGGTGTTGAAGCGTTCGATTACAGAGCACTTCGTATCTGGGACCGAATCTGCTAGCACTCCCAATCGTAAACAAAGGATAGTGCGAAACACGAAACCAACGGAAGAAAAAAACAACCGCTTTGTTTCACATCTAACACCGATCAGTGATAGAAAGTACATGCCACCCCACCAATAGTATCAGTTACCAATACGATGCGCAGATTGCCACTTCGCTCTTTTGCAAAGGTGTTACTTTGAAACAATGTTGTAAAATACACATCACGCTTTTTTAATTGTAGTTGATTCAGTGTTCGCTTCAACCAAACACCCATATTACACCTTTACTGTATTTGCCACAGGGAGGGAACAGTCAACAGGCGTAGCCAGGGGAGGAAAGGGGCCATGGCCCCCACCAAATTTTTAGAAAATATAATCATTTTGTGCTTTGAGGCGTTTTAAGGAAAATAGTGTTATTCGCCTAAAATCAAACATTTTGACCTCCGCCCAAATTTTTGGATTGGCTACGCCACTGGAAACAGTTCAAGTTACTCATGCGTGTCGAGTAAGCGTCCGCAAAGCGCGCGTTACCTGGTGCACGACACGCATGAGTAACTTAAAACTGCTAGTATGTTTACAACTCCATATTTCTACAACTTCACATTTCTTGCTAACGTAATTTTAACCGGGCTTTTTCTGAGCGGCCTGTACCAGCCCTGTTGCTTGTGTATGGAATCCAAGTTAAACTGAACCAAGTTAAACTGAAACCCAAGTATGTTGTTGTAAGAAACGTGGAACAACATGTCGCCAGGACGGTTGCAAAAAACAACAATCAGTGTTCAGTCATTTTGTAACCCCTTAAAATACAGTATTTAGGAGTTGGATCTGGATGGTAAACCACACGAGTCCAAACTAGAGAACCACGGAACAACATTGTTACTGAAACTAGGAACTCTTGCTGCATGCTCCGGTGTTGCCAATGTCGGGACAAGATCGATTGCCCGTTTCGCCCAGAGAGACCGCGTGGTGCTCTCAAAATTTAATCTGAGACATGNTATTCTCTCGGCGGGTGGTTGTCCTCCGGGCTGCCACCTACATATTCCTGCGAACGCTTGCTTTTTGGTGTCGTCCAGTGACTGTGGCAGTTTACTCCGGGTAACGTACTCTTCGATGCTGCTGCTTTGCTTCTTCGTTCGTTTCTTTATTAAAGTTAATATTGTATATATTTTCAGCGTTTGCCTTCGAATGACTTCAACTGCCGAGGTCCGAAATTGTTGATTAAGTTCACATAACTTTATTCAACTGTGCCGCTCGTGCCACTTGTGCTACTCGTTTACAGGGAATGTAATGGATCAAATCGGGTAAGTACAATTTCGAAACTTCAAGGCGCATTGCCTCGCCGCGAAGTAAAAATTCCTAGTTCGCTTGACACACTAACAGTCAAACACCCGTGTTTTACACGCTGCGAGCAAGGTAGGAAAGGAGCAACAAAGTCGTGAGGAAGTATGGTTTTCTCTGCGAAAACAGAGGGGTTCTCCGCAATACTCGTCCTCTTTCTTACGAAGAAATCGAAACGTTGGAGCAGGCATTTTAAAGTTGTTGGTGCCCAACCATTCAAAAGACCAACGCCTAGCGTTTGATCCAAAGCTGGATGAGCAACACACGAAAAATTGTTTTGCAGCTACTGGGATCAACACACTGAAGGTTTGCACACAATCTGCAGCATTTTTTTAACTCATTTGAGTTTAAAGTCCAGCTTCGTATGAGTTCTTATGCCCTTTTATCATGATATGCTATCAATATTTTGACCTTAGGGGTCCATTAATGTAAATATCGCAACTCTTTGCGTTACAAGGGAAGGCGTAGTGTGTCCTGTCTTCCTTGGGTTTTTAGGCGTCAAATAAACTTTGGCCGCATTCAGCCCGGAGCAATGCGTGGACACAGCTGAGAAAACAACCGCAGTTTCGTAAGTTTGTATGTATAGATACAATTAAATCTATGGACATGCCCCATTACCATGGGGCAGTTCAACAGTGTATTAACAGAACGTGCATGGGAAGGCCAACGGCGGGATAGCGTTTGGCTTGTACAGTGCGCACTAGGCAAAAACTTAAAAGCGCTTATCATAACTCGTCCAATCGGCTGAAACGACCATTTCATCAGGTTGCCACAAAACATCTTTATCCTGAGCATTGAATCACGTTCCCCGTCGAGTTTTGAAAGTACAATCCTTTCGTACTCGGTTTTCGTTTTAACACTTCATGCCTCGTCGCAGTTGCTTAAATTGGTTGAAAAATTACCGACAAAAGTACGCAGAGAGCGGAAGTTTTACTTGTCTCTTGCATCACATTCAGGCTTAGACTTAGTGCTGGGAGGAAAACAACTCACACAATCTACTTTTTCAAGGCGTTGAAAACAGCAAACAGTTAATAATATGCAACCAGGTGCACGTTTTTCAACTTAAAAACAATCACATTGCTATTACACGGACAAGTTCTTTCTGAAGATATATGGGAAGAGGTGTCGGCCGAAGCTCTTCACACAGTCCAATCGCCTACCCAGCAGCTAATGAAACGCCCCACGAAATACTGCTTCGTTTTTCTCGCAAAACCAAAGTCAATGGTTCGGCGCTACCTTCATAGTTACTGACGCCGGGAACCGTGCTGTGCGTCGACATGTGCGAAACAAAGGGAAATTCTTCTTGCTGAATAAAACACCAATGACGATACCTTCTGAGCAGAGTCAAACACGTTAGCCTTTATTCAGCATAAATCGCAACCACCATCTGTAGAGCAAATACAATAAGTTGGACAGGGTTGTCTTCGCCGTAATGAAAGTTGAGAACTGAAAATGGCATGCTCGACCTGAGCTGCCAGCTGCAGTATGCGAGCGCCAACCGCCCCAAGGCGTAGCGGCGTCAAGCAGCGTCTCCACATGTTATGGTGGCGTGACGACACAACGAGCACACACAAATCTCCACAGAGGTCATTTCAAGAGTAGAGTCGCACTTACCGTTAACTGAAGGTCTTTCGCCAAGTTCGAGTTTATTTCCACGTGATCTGCTGCGACGTGCAGCGTTGCGGTCAAGTGCGGTCCCGTCTTGCGTCTTGCCAGCACTGCTGCTGAATGGGGTACGGTCGCTGAGGTCTTGATCATCTCTTATCGAACTAATTTTACGTTCCACAAAACCGTCTGGCAACTGCTTCTTGTTCGCACCAACACGAGAGCTGTAATCCTTGGACAACCGATCAACAATAGCGCTCTTGGGCAGTTTCGCGTCTTCGTTGAATTTAATCCGTTTAGGGTCAGGCACTCCCCTGCTGGACAGCAACAGCATACACAACTGCATGAAAAGGACTGAGAAAAACACAGTTTTTATCAACAACTTTTTCTTGCGGTTATCGTTCCAGTTTGCCAAACCATTAACAGCACGATAGTAGTTCTTTGGAGCAACATGTGTTGATGGGGTGCCGTTACATCGAATGCCCGGCGCTCGGGAGAACATTCTAGAAAACGTCCACTTGAAAGGTCCGTAATTTCTTTCGCTGGTGCAGCGCATCTGGTCATATTTCGTGTGCTTGTCGTTGAACAAGGACATTCGAAGTATGGCGTTGCAAGGCAGCGCAGAAGCGTTGCAGTCACATACAGGCCTTGATTGCCATCAAGTTTTTCGCCCTAAGTTACAAAACCTTGGTGAAACAAACAATGCATATGGTACACCGGAAACGGCGTTGTAAGGACATCGGTTATAAAAGGATTGCTAAAAGTAACACTAATTTTGACTTCCTTTTTAACACCCTTTGTCGGTGCAAATATCCACACTCTTTTCAACGGTGGTAACTTCGGCGATTCTGAGCGTAAGGCACTTAAAACTCACAATTGCGTTTGGCCCAAGTAAACGTAAATGTATATCTCAGAGGTTTTCAACCTGGATTCGCTACCCTCAGAGGGGTCGTGAAATATTTTTGGAGGGGTCGCAAGTAGAAATTTTATGTACACAGCTGTATTACGTTAGCTTGATTCGAGTTTAGATTGAGGTCGTTGGACCATAGTGGGTTGCTATAATGGCTCGTGGTACAAAGAAGTTAAAAGTCACTGGTCTATCTGAAAAAAGTGGAAACAGGCAATGTACAAACAATTATCCGAGTTTCAAGAAAAACTGATTCGAGTTTCAGTTTTAATTGATATTCATAATGGTCCACACTTTCTGCAGCACAAGAGCGTTTTTGCATCGACCTAGACGGTTTGCCACGACCAAATGAGATTTCAATACTATTGTTATTTATAGCAAGAAAACTCAATACCAATACGAAAAAATCTAAACTTCCGAAGTCTCCAATGCACAAGAGGAGGAAATATCACCACCTTATTGCGGTGGTTTCCAACCTGGGGTCCACGAAGGTAAAGCAACATATCCGCGAGTTGTAGCGTCATCTCACATGTAAACACTGATAAACTACAACTAGCTATTGGTTTAGGTAACAATTGCACTAACAGGATGATTTCAAAGTTACTGATTCCGAATTTAATAATTCCTTCATCAAGTTATGCTTTCAAGTTAACTCCTCACGCCGAGGTACTCTAAAAGGCACCACCCTGCATATTATGATATTTGGGATACGCCATTTAAAAATATACTGTATTTAAGGGCCTGCATACCAGAAAAGGTTAGGGGTTACTGGGTTACTGCGTTACTGCAAACAATCGTGAGAAACGCACTTCAATATTACCGGTAAGTGCCTTTTTTTGAAAATGTTGAGTAGCCTACGCGCATTGAAGTCACTGGTTGTAACGTGGCCATTTTCGTCGCAAAATGCAGAAATCCATGAAAAAAGGTTTGGCAATTAGTTATTTTGACTTGCCGCACTGTGCGCAAATCAGATAAACTACAGTGATGCAGTCAACTACCGTTCCTCGAAGCCAGGAAAGAATGGCGCTGAAAGACAGGCATTGTTTCTTTTCCCATCTACTGAGCAAAGGGGGGGCCGGTCTGCATATTTACAAAATGTAACCTTGTTCGCGCAATAGCAGTGGCAACGGATATGCCTCGCACAGCGCGGTTCAAACAAAACGCTCAGTTTGTCACGCCAACGCCACCAACCTTGTAACCGGATATGTTTAATGTGTACTGTGCCAAACGGCAATTGTCAGTGCTCACACCGTCCAGCAATGTGATATATCTATAGTCGGAGCAGACGTGGAGCTTGGGACATGAATTAAGGGCCGCGCGTCTGGCGGATTACAACTATTTACCAAAACATGCCTAAAAAATCTCAGTAGATACAACGGGTCCCAAGAAAAGCAATTAGTACAGGATCACAAACCCTCCAGTGCTTGTGATCTTTAGACATTCGGCTCTTACTGACGCAAAGCAACGAATACAAGCAGGCCCGTAACAAAGGGGGGGGCAAAAAAGTTTTGCGGAAAAACTTTAGCCCCCCCTGAAATATTTGTTGGACATAATTTAAAACTATTGTATTTCTAAATCGTGCTATCGATGTAAAATTTGGCATCCCTTGGTGTCCCAAGCTGGTTACGGGCTTAAAGAGTAACTGCATGGACTTGCAACCGACTGCAATTAAAACTTGCAATTACTGCAAGCTGATGCTGTGTAAATCGCCGGAAAACCATTGGCCATCTTGAAGAAATGGTTTTGCTTGCCACCAAAAATTTTAATTAGTGTAAAGTGTAACGCAAAAACGCTCGTCTGGTGTAGAAAACCATCATGCACAGAAACTCCACGATCGTTGCTAGAAAAAGTCGACTGAGTTTTACATGCAAACGCTTGCACCGTCAGTTGTGGCTGTTGTGAAATTTTTTTCCGCTGCGTATTCTAGAAGAGATGGAAGAGAAGTGTAAACCACCAACCACCCAGGGAATTTTGTCTAATTAGGAGACGGAATATGATGTTGTAAATTCAAATAACACATTAGGTGCCCTGGCATTAGGATTATCCCGTCATTTTTGCATAAACAGCACAAACAGAAATAGAAAAGCTACCAAAACGAACCTCAATCATAAACGTTGCTATCACATTAAGCAGCACCCCTACCTTTTGTACGTTATGTTAAAACAACAACCGTACTATACAATTTCCATTGTCCCAAATTCCAAGCGCATACACCCGCGATCCCCAAGTCCGGCCCTCGGGCCAGATCCGGCCCGCGAAGGGTTCCAATCCGGCCCGCGAGCTTTTCTAGGAATGTTCAGCATTGTACAAATTTCGTGTAAATAAATTAATGTGAGATGTAATTACACAAAAAGCAAAAATCATTTGCTGTAATTGAGAATTTTATTTCGATAAAAGCTTTAGAAACAAAAACAACTAACCTTTCCGCTTCAATCAAAAGTTCAACTAAAAAGGTTTGAGTTTTGCCAACTTGCAATGTATGAAATAAAAGTGGTTTGCTTATGTTCTACGCCATTCATTTGTCATGTTATACTTTGCAAACAACACAGACAAGTAAACGTGAAAACGGACAGCTGTTACGTCATATAGCTGCTTTTCAGTTGGAAGTTTGTGCGCAGGTTGATAATTTTTGCCCGCTCCCGCCCCGCACAATTTAAACCCGGCCCGCACCAGCAAGAATTTTGAGAAATCGGGTAACACTCCCGCACCCACAAACTTCTAACCAGCAGATTTTAAACTTGCATGCGTCTGCAAACCACTAAAATCTCATGCAACGTGTTTCACCGCTTGTGGAAAATTATTCAGTGGTTCATTTCAAAGCCAGCAGAAGCTCATACAAGACACTGTAATGCAAAAATGTGAAACCTTTTTGTCAACCTTGAGCTCTTCTTTCTTAGCTTCAAAGAGAACGTCGTTCACTGACGAACTCTTTAAATTTGCTCTTCTGCTATTGACGACATGCCCGGCCGTACAAAACGCTTGTTCACGAGAAGCGATAGTTGTCATCACCCAGAACCTATTTCTTGGAAGATCACTGAGAGCTGGAAACTTTAATCTGTGGTCTCGCCACCACTGGAGAATGTTGCTACACCTTTGTACCGCAAGATCTCTGTAGATTTTCTTGCTCATGTCACTTGCACTGGGTCAACATTCAGTTACCCGCACAAAAGATTTCTTATCCCGCACCCGACCCGCCTCGCACCAAGTTCAACCCGCAACCGTCCGGCAAATGCGGGTATCCGCAACCCGCGCAGGTCATTAGTGCGCACCAGCACCTTAATATTTAACATATGTGCTTGTCTCCTAGCAGGCCCGAAACCAGGCAGGGGAAACTTGGCAATTGCCCCGCTAATTTTTTTTTTCAAAAACATATTTGCTACGTACAACAAGTTACAATCATTTTGCTCCTTCCCTCCGAAAATGTCAGTTGGTTGCGGCCCTTGCGTCTAGTCTGGTGTAGACTCTACATTAGCGAAATCTGTAAATTGTAGCAGGCATTTCGAGTTTGCAGCGTAAGCGTATCTGACTGCTGTAAAAAGATTTGCGCGATACTCTCCGTATTTCAACATCAAGCATGGAACCAAATATTGCAACTATTATGCAACAAAAGAAGCAGTTTCATACGTCACATTGCAAACATGTTACCGAACAAGGAAAACAAATAGCAATATACACAAACATGATTGATGTTATTCCTGCTGTTTTTGTTTTTTCAATACGCAAAATAGTCCGACCCGTGGACGCTGATAAGACCGCGAATTTGGCCCAGCATCCAAAAAGTTTTGGGACCGCTGACATATACTAACTTCGATCTATCGCACAGAACATCACGAATACTGCACACTTCACAATTGCGCATAACCTAGCATCGGTTATTCACTATTGTTGGGATTTTGTTGTGAGAACGACGCTTGCAAAGATACGATCATGTATAGCGGTTACGTCCACCATGGAAATAGTCAAATTTATATCGATTTAAAGCTTTAATTTTAGAATTACAAGGAGCAAACTTTTGAAAATGCGTTGTCTGTCTGATGATCTTGCAGATCCAAAAATAAGCCAAGAAAACCGCCTCCTTATAAATTAGATCGAAACTCAAAGTTCAACAGTCTAATTTGAAAAAAAAAGAGTACCCCTACAACCCTGGGTCACAGTCATGTGTCTGCCCTCTGCAGCTGTAGCTTCATTCAGAACAAAATTTCCTCATGCTGAGTTTCTACCACAGCTCGCAATGCAAAACAAGCTGTCCTACATGTGCCATACGTCATTTCTCGTGTGCGTTGACCCGTCGTGTGACGTAAGCCCATTCACAGTGGGCTGCGTCCCTTGGTTGCATTGACTGAAGCGTGAATAGATACGAACTGCAAGAACTATCTGTACAGTTCATCGCCACTCAAGGAGTCTTTCAGTTCGCCAAACAAAATGCGCAATATTAATAGCGTATCAACGGCATCCACTCTACTTTGGCGTTATCTAAGTTACTATATTCCGAAGGGTATTTGCGCATGGTTTTGATGGGTTGTAGCTAGCAATTCGAGAAGCCAACCGTCCTGCATGACTTTTCTGAGTAAAATCAACTTCAAACGTTTAGGACCAACATACTGCAGATGGGGCTGTGCCAATTCTGAGTAAAGGTGATCTTACGCAAATGTTAACCATGACTATAAGCCAAATGCAATGCGGAAGTTTCAGTACCTGTGGCACAGCGAAGTGTTGAAGTAGGTTTGCAGGCCGCAAGAATTTAATTGAGGAGCAGTTGCATTTACGACAGACAGAAGTTTTACACAACAATCGAGTATAAACACAACGAAAGCACTAGGCAAGTTAAGAGTAAAGACACAACATATAAGCAACATTCATTTACACCGCAGAACACTTTTTCTAACAAAATCCAGAGGCCAAATGTAGCTTATTATTGAATGTTTTACTCGTGTTGGATGGCTAATATTACGATTTATGTCTTTGACAATTAACAATTACTGCAGCTAGTGCGCTCAAGAACCATACCTGTTTTTAATACGAGTTTTTGTTGTGGTAACGTCATGAAATAGACGTTCACGCGTAAAAGCAGCTTCACTACTTGTTATCAGTGAGAACGCTATGGCAAAACCTTCAGCGAAGTGAACAAATCGTAATTGGATCACATGCCAGAAGCATATGCGAGAGAACAATATGTACAATGTTCCAAAACTCTTCAAAATAAAGCATTTTTGCAAGCTTCTATAGGATATGGCCTACTTTATCACCTGCGTGGTGCTAGTCATAGAAAGAACCAAAGTTTGTTTCAAAACAGTTGGAAAATGTCCTGAGCAACAGATTCAGACGCCCTGAAATAATTTTAATTTATTGGTATTCTCCCCCATGCTCAGAGATTGAAATCAGCAAATTAGTATCATGCGCTTGATTGTTGTTCAACGTTCGGAACAGTAAGTTTATTTACAATCACTCTCTTGTTGCTGTTGACACGTCGGCCTAGAACTTGTTTGATGACCCCTACAGCTGAACAGGCCCAGATGATCCATAACATTATTCACAACTGGCGTTTTGTCATGTAAGGAACCATGTAAGCAGTGCTCATAAGCAACATACTTCTCAGAAATTCTTTAGGTGATAGTTGGCTTTCAGTTTCATTCAGCATCTACGCTTCACTCCTTCAAACCATTTACTTAGCAAGAGACATGATAAGCAACTCCAACGCAAACTTGTTGCAACACACTAATGCCACAAAAGCACTGTCTTTTGTTGCTTTTTTCAAGCCACAAAAGAATACTTTTTTCTCCGTCTATGTCAAACGCATGTTGCGTTATTCCTGCAAAAGAATCAATCGACTGCGTCCTTAATCCACACCTTACCAAAATGACTGAGCAGTCTTTCTTCGACCGGGAGCTGTTCGAGCAGTCAAGCTGTAATAGGCACGCCCTACTGTACCGATGGCGCGCCCATTGCGTTGCTGAATTGAAAAAAGGCCGTGCTGCTGATCTTCAATCACGTGACCACATGAAACAAGCGTCGCGGCTGCTGCGACCGATTTGGTTTTGTAGGTGAAGAACATGCCAGCGGTTGCAAGCGGTCGCTGTACGGTGGTAAGTTGTCGCACATGTTGCGTGTGCAACATCCACGTCTCAACAGGTCAAGAAAAACCATGAACGCAGCTGGTTTTGACTGTGCGGCACTTATTCCAAATGTTCATCGATATGAACAGGAATCGCAAATAGATTATGTGAAACTGTCAAATGATTTCGAATCAACAATCGTTTGCAAAAGTAGAGAGAGATTTATTGTTTCATACAACTCAGATCTGAGCTAATGAGCAGATACAATGGAAAAAGCCATCCATCATGCAAAAAGCAACCAATTTTCAGAGGAAATTAGAATAAATGAAAACACAATGGCAAAAAAGAACTGATCAATGTAAACAAACATTGTCACTATGTCTAGATGAAAGACCATGGAAGACATCTAGACAACCAAATCTGTTTGAGACATCTCTAAAGCACAGAATTATTGCTTTTCTGCCACATACTTTCTATGTAACTCCACAGGTTTTGGACTGTGTTCAGGTCTGGGTTTTTTTTCAGACCAGTCCAGTACTTCACCCTCTTTTTTCTAAGATACCGAAAAACCACTCTCGATCTGAAAATACAGTCTTGCTTGAATACAAAAGTGTTATTCGTTTGTTCAATCACGTTACTTTGTGAAAGTTTTCCAACTACACAAAATGCCATCTGCAGCGCAATACAAATATTACCATTTTGGATGGGGAACTGCGCACATATGGCACAATTACATGACAATCAACAGTCATGGGTGTCGGAAGGGGTGGGCAGGGGGGTTTTGCAACCCCTGGATTTTGAAATTTTACATTTTCCTATTAAATTTTCAGCAAAAAAAGGTAATTTTCTTAGTTTCGTCTGGGTAAATTGAAGTTTCACCACTTTTGGCGTCCCCCTGGAAAAATCGTTTATTGCTACCACTAGGAAAATCCACTATTGGCCCCCACCTGGAAAAAATCATTCCGACGCCCATGTCAAAAGTACAAGAAGCTGTTTAAATCAAAGCTTCGCTACGTTACTCCCGGGACGCTCTAATAACCGCGTGGTTTTCTAGATAAGCACTCATATCCAGTGCTACCATACCGTCCTTATTTCTAAGATCTGTCCTTTCTTTGAAGTAGACTACTATGACTTAGAAAATTTTACTGTCCTGAAATCTAAGAAATGTTGTCAATTGTGACTTACATCCTTATTTTTTTATTATTTTCTGAAGCCAGGGGTGAAACAAGATTAGATGGCGCCCGGGGCAAGAAGCAAGTTTGGAGCCCCAATGTTTGAACCTGAGGTCTTTCGGAGGCAAATGTATTGTATTGCAGTGCCGGTGCTACCATTAGGCTAACTAGGCGCCTGCCTAGGGCGCTGAGCATGAGCGTCCGCAGAAATTTTTCCAGGGAGGGCGACGTCGACATTTTGCTTATCTTTTGCAAATTGCTGACGATGCGTTGCAAATGGACGTTAACAAAACCCTTTACACTTTCTACGCCCTAAAGATAATTTCCCATGTTCATGGGAAGGGGGCTGGGGAGACCAAGACCCTTGGATTTTCAATTTGATATTTTCCCAACACCTTTTCAGCAAATAAGGTTGATTTTTTAGTTTCAAATGGAAAAAAAATGAAATTTCACCACTTTTGGCCATCTTTAGAAAAATATTTTTGGCTATTCTGGAAAAATTCCGCAGTTAGCCTTCCCGGGAAAAAAAATCCTTCCGACGCCCATATTGCGGCGCCGGGTGTGATAATGCGCTTTGTTGGCAGCAATGGCCATGTATAGTACCATAATTTGCAACAGGGGTGAGCAACCATTTTCTACAGAGGGCCATATTAAAAACTTTATTGCTACCAGGGGGCGCATATAATACATTTATCTGCCTCAGTTACAATTTACGTTTCAAAACATGAATTGATAATTAATATTATTACAACTTTGTGTTGTTTTATTTCACATTGACACTGCTGTCGTACACATAGACGGAATAGAATCTCGAGAATTCTAATCCAATCGATAAAATTACTATGACATGGATTCGAAATATATACTATCTATGTACGTGTGGCTGCCATGCGGGCCGCACAAGATGCTACCCGCTGGCCGTAATTTGCCCAAACCTTATTTACGCAATAGGCCATCTGCAGATTTTCGAAGCAGAGTACTTCTTTTCAGTGAAGCATTGCCATGGTCGCTACAGAAACCACAAATAATGACTTTTTTTACCGAGCAAGACTTGTCAGCGTCACTTTAAAACAAGAGCTGCAAACGTCTGAGATCTCGTCCAAAACGATCAAGCACCCTTTCAATAAAACCTTGCTCGTCTTTGCTGATTTTTTCACGGTGAACGCTCGACATATATAAACTGGGCAAGCGTCCATCTGACATTGTCGATTGAAGCCACGCTTTGACTCTTCGCAAAGTACTAAGTCATTGATTTTCAACCGGGGTTCCGTGAGTGGCTGCCAGGGGTTCCACCGAAACAAACCGAATTTGCCTGGGACGAAATTCGCAACCACAGTTCTATGCAGTTGTAGCAATAAAAACACTTAGATCATTGCATAGGATTCCATGAGCAACGTGAACATTTGCGGAAGGTTCCACTGTAGGCTACAGCAAAAAGGTAGAAAAACACTACTAAACGGTTAATACGTATTCCCACAAGCCTGCCTAGTTCTATCCTAACAAGTCACGTACTTTTATGTGCTGTGTGAAAAAAAGCCTGCATAAGCGTTATTTGATCACACTCACAGTCTCAACGCTAACAACGGATTTTTCGAACTTGTGGAACCTTTGCTACGAGTTTACTGATGGTTCTTTTCACACAGTATAAAACTATGTGCCTTTCCCCTATCAGCAGTCACTGTATCGTAGTCATTGCATTGCCTGTCAAGATGTTAATTTGCGTTCAACAGTTACATGCGGCAAAACGTCTACTACCGTAACTTGAAGTAAACCTTTGAAGATTTGCTGCCATGCCATTGTTACGCAATAAAGACCAACAGTAGAACAATCCGCACGAATGCTTCGCAACCTATTTTTGCCGGGAAAGGAGTGGCACAAGCTCTCATCACTGCACTACACCAGAACAGTGAATCTAGCTCGCGTGCAGTGTGAGTGTCATACCGGTAAATAAACTGCCATGGCAAGAATTAAATCAATTAATCGGAATTAAGCTGTTGACTTCATGTTTTCTTTAAAAATTTGGTTCTTAGTCCCAATTCCCAGGGGGGCAAATGCCCGTTTTGTCTCCCCCTTGCAGACGCCCATGGCGCTGAGCCAAAGGGGACGCCAAAAAGGACCAAGAATACAGTTGCAGGGTGGTTCAGAAAGTGACGAACATACACCAAGTAAAAGTGAATGAACATCATGAAAGTAAATAGAACACACGTTCACGCACTTTTGGAGAAGATACTGGTACTACACTATTTCAAGTTTGGTGCAGAAGAACTGCTCTTATCAATTTCAATTTTGTATATACTACAGATAAGCTATGTCGCAATTTGGTATAAATTTTCTTCATCTAATAAAAAGTTTTCTTGTGTAAAACAAACGTCCTGTTTTCCGTAACGTACAACGTGACGATATATAGAATAAGGATCTTTGTTTAGGAGGGGTGGGTACTGGAATGGATCTTGCTTAGGGTGCTTACAAATCTATCATTGACGTTCTGTCAGAGCCAGCAAGGCATGCATCTCAGGCCATACCTTATCAAGTTGACTGCAAAATTGTAAAGTTGCCATCTCTGTTCTTTTCATTCCTTGATGTTTCCTGACTGCGCCGCTTTTGCCGGAGTACAGGCTTATGCCGACCTTCACTAATCATCTTTCAGCCATCCAGTGTAGCCAGGATAGGAAACGGTACCCAACCGCTAGCATTATTGATGTTAGTACTTGGTAGCCTATTTAATCAGTCAATTTTCGATTATAGAACGCACCGCCTTAATTTATTTCACCAAACAGATTCCATCTGGGGTGCTCGCGAACGTCAGAGGTTTGTTGTGCGTATGGAAGTGGAACTTCGTCGATTTTTGCGGCACCAGACTAACAATGGGCCTGCGAGTGCGAGTATCTGACGCTTCTACCAAGGTTGCCAGATGGAAATAAAAAACTATCGCCAAACTCACTTCAACAATAGCCAAACTCAGCAAAAATTCGCCAAACTTCTGCAAATGAATTCGTGCAAAAATCCTTCGCACCCATAAAATTTTGCCTGCTCTTACACGTATGCTCAATGGCATTTATTTTAGCCACAAACAGAAAAAGGAAACTCACTTTGACTATAACGCAGAAGATGACACCATAGGTCAGTGGTTTTCAAACTTTTCTTTGCTGCGGAATCCTTTCACTGCACCCAAAACCGCTGCGGAGCCCTTCGTTTTGTCAAAGTTTTTTTGATAAGTGGCAAATTAGATTTGGCCGTTTCTTAGCATGAGCACATCAACCTCCCCGACAAGAAACAAATTTCAGACTTCGGTCTGCCGCCAATTGCCGTCACCAAAACCAAATAAAAAAAACGTCAGTTGACTTGGAACACGAACATGTCTGACTACAGCTGTGGTGCGATCAAGCCAGTGTAGAACACGATCCGGTTTCCGGATCGCGATCCAACCGGATTCTGCAATTCAGAACCGGACCCGGATCGGACTGAATTTCGAAAAAAATCTACCGGATCAGATATGGATATCCAAACTGTGTTGATCACTGCAATCAAAAGCTTAATCAGAGGATTTTCGGATATAAACCGGATTAGATCAAATATTCAAATATTTGGACAGTGCTACCGGATTAGGATCGGACCGGATTACACGACGAAAATATTGGACCGGATTAGGATCGCAAAAATCTCCGATCCGATCAATATTAGACAGGCTGAATAATGGCCCAAATGGGCGGATGAGAACTACCACATTTTCTTGATTGGATTTTGGTTTTATGGCCCCCCGTAAACAATGTTCCCTCTTAGGTGCGCAAATGAGCAATGCCACCCGACCAACTGCGCAGTGAAATCTGATATTCTTGCGCACTTGCAACATTCCAAATAACCCTTTAAATGCTTGAAACGCTGTACTGGTTGTGTGTCTGCAATGGTTGCGCAATCGCATGCCCACTAAAAGAAATATTTGCGCAATGTAAAATTTTCTTAGAGGGAAAACTGCCTGTAAAACACATTCGTGGACACCCAAGGGTTTCACGAACCCCAGATTAAACCACTGCCATAGAGGATCCCGAAGAAAGTTTCAAGGTCAACTTTTAATACGCTACATTAGACATAACTATCTCATCTAATGAGAAACGCTTCCAGCAGCTGCAGGAGCATAGCTCTCTCATTGGCTTTCTCTATGACATTCACAATATGTCCAGTCCAGCAAACCAGCCCAAGTTATTTCTTCATCACTGCAAAACCTTGTAATAAACATTAAACATGGCTAAAGTATTGACGCAGAGGAACCCTGTGTATAGTTTCTTCGAGATCCTCTGGAAATTTTGCACTTTCTTCACAGACACGGTCTGATAAAACTTTTCTAACATATCACCAGACTTCCGACTGCTAACCCTCCCTGTGTCCGTGGTCACTGGGGAAAGGAGCTTTTCTCAGTTGAAACTGATGAAGTCACACAACCATGTTGCAAGGGAGATTGGTGGAACTAGCCATGTGTCTATTGAGTCAGGGACATCCTCTCCTGAAGGACATTGTCAGTAAGTTTGCCAAAAAATACCAGGAAGGTAAAGTTTTAAGGCCGTGGTTCTTAACCTTTCTACGCACTTGCAACTCCTGAGCTTTCATAAAAATTTCTCGTACCCCTGGTTTGAAATTAAATAGTAATTGATAGTAATGTAGTGCACACGTTTTCGCAAGTTCTTCAGCAACTGTATGTGGCTGTTGACAAACAAGAATGAAACCTGGAACTGGTGGAGAAGGCAGTGGTGCAGGGGGTACAACGGCACCCCCAAAAGTTTTGATTTGGTTAAAATCCGGGCAAAATCACTTAATATCTGGGCAAAATATGTGGAAATTTGGGCAAAATATGAGAAAACGTTCGCAAAATCGCTGTATGTGCTTTGAATTTGCAAAAATGGCATCCAAAATCAAAGTGCAGACGCTTTTCTGGAGGTCATGTTTTTATTTGGTTCTTTTCGGGTGTGCTTGAAGTGTGCTTTGATTTGAAAAATTCGCCTCACTTGAGAACCTTTTTTTGGAAGTAATTTTCTTTCGAGTTTTTTTCGGGTAAGTTCAGGGAAATTTGGACAAAAATCCTTCGCACCCTCAAAGTTTTGCCTGCTCTTACACCTATGAAACCTGGCATGATGCCAGCAATGACTGCTTTTTCCATCGGTACAAATCAGTCGTGCTCTTTTGTTTTTCAGGGTATTGAAATCATTTCCTGGGTGCACACCCCCGTGTCGATTAGCAAAATGTTCATTAAGTCTTGAAGATTTCAGATTTGCATTGGTTAGGCTAATACTCTGTTACCAGTATGCACTGCTGGCTTTGCGTTCCATCTTTTTCTCTCATGCAAGTGAAACCACATTTAACATGTCTTCATCCGACTTGCGTTGCTTGGACATGTTTCTTAAACTGATATTCATATAATGTACTTGACTCCCACAATTTAACAAGTCTGCTTTAAGCACCCTTAAAATAATGGTCAATTATCATTTAACAACGAATTCTTCACACAAAAACTGGCAACGAAATACGTTAGGCGACAGCACTTTGCCTGCACAAGTAGGCTAAATATTCAGAGCGCATAACGAACAGGTCTCGGTCTAGCCCTAGTCAGTAAGCAGTGGATAATGGTGCGTCATACTCCAGAGAATTACGATGCATGTTCAAGAAAATCTGTTTTAAATTTTCAGGACGTGTACCCCTGAAACATTTGGTGTTTCGTACCCCCTGTTTTGGTTCTTCGCATCCCCCGTTAAGAACCACTGTTTTAAGGTCTATGCTGGATTTTTTTCTTTACATGAATGTTGCAGCAGGTGTTACTTGTATAATATTTTTATGAAATTGGTGTCCACATGAACTCGGTATTAATATAATAAATTAGCTTCTGTAAAAGTCTTATCTACATTATGTAAAACGGAAAAGAAGTCATTCTGAAATGAAAGGGTGCTGGAATGGGCCTTGCCTAGGACGTACCAGCAAAAGATGCGCAAAGAGATCAATTAACATTCAGCTCCTTTTTGCAAACAGGTCGTGCCACGGTTGATTGAACAACTTGAACAGAATGAGGTCATCAGTCTACGAGGGGGCGCTGGAATGGCTTTCGCCGGCCCTGTGTATTGAAGAAGGTACTTCCGACATTGTTGGGACTTTTCGGCGCCCTCTGCAGTGATTCGGCGCCCACAGTGATTCAACGCCCGGGAAGTTGTGCCCCTTGCCCCCCGTCGTTACGCCCCTGTCTGTAGTGTAACAATTTTCAAAAGGCTGTATCTGATAGACATACATATAATTTCTATCTCATCGCGAACATTTTGTAATCAGTGTTTGTGCCGTCATGAAAGTAGTGAAATCTTACAGCACAAAAAAGTACGCATTATCAAGCATTGTCAGCGCAGTAACGGGTCTACGCTGGTTAAGATTCTTAGGAAGGCAAGCTAGTTTTGTAGTGAAGGTTTAGCATTTAATTGATTCAAAACATAACGTGTTTTGGTCCTCTCCATGTTGGTCATGTGCAAAACCGTTTCTGTAATGCGCTACTGTTTCTGTAATGCGCTACCGATTCTGTAATGCGCTGCTGTCTATGACCGCGTCTGTTTGGACCACGAGTCTGCAATAAACTACCACTATTATTATAAGCGAGCGAAAATATGTTTTCTGCCACGAATACAGGAGGGAAGTCGATAATAAGACATTGAAATTGTTTTGGAGATGAATATGCTAATAGCCTGTATCATCTGACGTTATAGTGGTGCAAACAAAAACCATTTCACGGAAAAGTGTTTCATTTTGGGTAGGACAATGGAATTTTCCTCAGCCGTCCTAGTTTTGGTTCTAGATCGATCGTAGTCCTGCTTATATTTTAACAGCCGAATAGGGTAATATTAGAAAATCTAATGACATTAGCCCAGTAGTTTTCAACCTTTTTGGCTCATGGACCATCTTCAAAAAATCCGATGGACCACTTTGCTCTGTTGACACCTCATGAACAACTAGTCAAAACTGCATTGCACATAGGTCAGTGAACGCTTTATCGAGGATTTATGAATCTCTCTGTGGACCACTGGAAATTCTAAGCGGACCACCGGTGGTCCACTTGGACCACGTTGAGAATCACTGCAATAGCCTAATTGTGCTGCTCCTTTTCCGCTTATAATAACTTCTTTCTTAGTTTGAAAAAGTAAATAGATAAAAAAATATAAAAAAATTTATGTTTTTTATTTTTGTAACATTAAAAAAGTAACAAATATCAAAGACAAATCCTTGCTGCAAACATCTGGTTAAATGGTTTTAAGCTGATATGCAGAATTTGAGAGAACTTGATATCGGCTTAGAAGACATAATTTGTATTTATTTCTGAAGATATGAAATTTTCGTTACTTTTAACTTTGGCGATAGATACTCTCATAACCTCATTCCTACGTACGCAAAAGATTTTCGACGTGCAAATAGGATAAACTTTTCCTGGGAACTATATATATATCTTCGAAATGACTCTTTTCTAGCGTTGTATGAATGCATGTTGCTTAAAATTTAATAAATAAGTTATTGAAGGTAAAATGGAAGAGAGTTGTTCTTGAACTTATGCATAATTTTAGGTATTTCTAATTTGAAAATGTCATTAAAACACAAAATTTTAAGCGCTATATAAAGTTCGTTAGCACACGATTTATATGCACGAGATGTGTTTAAATCTAATAACTTCATTTGCATCGTAGTTATAAGCTTAAAAAGGAGTGACGAAGCTTATCCCCATCTAGTTACTGCGTAGTGAAGATGTTAATAGATTTAAACGATAACATATACTTTTAAAGAAATAGAGGGAAGGCAAGGTCTAAGCCTACAAAGAACCATACAAGCTTAGGCCATGTTTTTTGCTAGAGCTATAAGTAATTTTCATGATAGCTTGCCACAGTATGCACAATCTCAAGATCAAACTATGTCACAATGCCAAAGTGTTTTTTGTTTTGTTTGGACCTTATGATGTGTTTTGTTGTGATTTAGCGATAGTTTGTTATATTTTAGCAAGACAATCTTTAGTTTTTAGTTAACTTTTTTCAGATCCAAGGCTGATTTTGCTAAAAGAAAAAAACAGTGCCATTTGCAAGTAAAGAAAATTTAAAATTTGAGACAAGTAGCATATCATTAAAAAAAGCAAATGTAGCAAGGTTTGGAATGTTGATTCTTTTGGCGCATCACGGATTAAACTATTTTTTTACGATTGAGCACCACCAACATCAACTTTTAAATGCAAGCAATCCTATAACATCATATTGTTTATAACTTACCATATAATAAGTTTCGTTCGTTTTGTGTAATAAATGCCTTGTAAATATTTTAAATATGAAGAAATATCTAACTAGTTACTAAACCTTCGCCCAAGTCATGGAAGTAGGCTGGTATTTCTATATTGCATTGACAACCAATTCAACGGATGACCTTTCTCAAATCCATTCTGGCGCGAGATGACAACTTCTTTGTCTCATTATAAGATTACAATCTATACTAAAGTAGTTTTTACTATGGACATGTACCATCACGCATAAGTTCACTTTTTCCTGTAGATGTTACGCCTACTTCTTGGCATTAATAGAGTTGGTTGGGGAGGGAAAATACAATCCAGAAGCCCTGTGTTTGGCCCGATACCATCCGGCTTGGGGTGATTTATTGCATTGCTGAGCTGATATACTTCACCATGAACCCTTGGCATTTTGATCTCTCTTTTAACGTGCTTCTTCTGCACCGCAAACTGCGTCCTGTTGCTTAACAAACTGCGCTTTTGATTAACGTTAGTCTTGCTGTTGACGCTCAGCAGTCTATAAGGTGGTTATTTTGTATAAGAAAAAACGAAGGTTCGCTACATTTGATCGTTTTGGAGTACTGATTAGTCTCATCTCATGAATGTTCCGTAACCGCCCATCTCCGCTTGCTCGGCAACGAGGACCACGCGGCTACTTTCGCAGTGGATGTTGTTTTGGTGACAAGTGAGTAGCAGTACTCTTCTTAAGCTGCCCATTAACACCGCACACTAAGTTGAACAATCCGCTATTACCATTTTTCAAGTCCTTGGTATGAAGGCCCGTAGGTGTAGGAGCAGGCAAGTTTTTTTGGGGGTGCAAAATATTTTTGACGTAATTTCCTCAAACTTGCCCGAAAAATTTTCCGGTTTTAGGGCAAGTCTTTGTGCGAATATCTCCTCCCACACAGATCGTGAACACCAGAAAAAGGTCTTCATGTGATTCGCCACACGTTGGACGCCATTTTTTTCAAAATCAAAAAAGGTTGGAGGTCAGTTTTGACCGTGTTTTCCGGTAGTTTGGCCAGATCTGCAGGTATTTTTTGTACAATTTCATAGATTTTGCCCAGATTTTCATAGATTTTGCCCGATTTTCAGGGATTTTGCTCAGATTTTCGACAAATCCAAACGCCTCCTACACCACTGTGCAGGACCGTAGCCAGGTTTCAAGGTTTTTGGGAAAATGCATTTTAGGGAGGCAAGATTTTTGTTTTTATTGTATGTTTAAAACAAATTTTATGGGCACAATAAATTTGTGGGGTACAAAAATTTGGTGGGTCACTGCCCCGAATTCCCTCCATGGCTACGGACCTGTTGATATGACCCGACCGGGAACGGGAATCGAAGTCAGCCTGCTTAACTTAAGAAGTTCGTGCTAACTCCTCTGTACCATTTAGCTGGTTTCTTTGCAATTGCAAAACTTAAAAACAGCCTTCAGCGATAGGTTAATTGCAATTTTTAAAATCCGTAAATAACTATGCTGTAATTATGTGCTTCTGTGACGAAAACCGTGCAATGCAGAAAACTTAATGATGCAACACTTCTAATTTTGCTGCAATTCGTTATTTTGCTGAGGTGGTCCCATGCTCTTGCAAAACAACATAGTTGCTTGATGAACGACACTAACTGCTTACACATAGAACATTTTCCTGACTGCACCATTCTACCAATCACATGCAATACCATTGTTCTGGTATTTTGTCTCTATGTACCAATTACAAGGCTGTGAGTTGAAACCACTGTCGCGCAGTTATCAAAACTACTGGAAAACAGCACAATAGATAGTCATGACTTTTTTAACCTACGATTGTACTTATTCATTTCAATTGAGATTAAACCTAAAGTTTTGACATTTGTTACACACTACCATTTTAGTCTTGTTGCAATTGCAAACCAAAGGAGTTTTGATATTGGCTTCTTCAGAATTTTGACACACAACATTCCTCCCACTATTTTGATATAAAGATCATCGCGGTCAAAATTAAAGGTCTTATACATGGTTGTCAGCTGTATATTTTTACATACAAGAGTGAAAAAGTACTTTTAAAGTGTTTTGGTATCTTCTTTATTTATATTCTGTTTTTGTTCCCTTGTTTAATTTTTAGTCACCATTGCCTATTTAATCGCGATGTATCTTAGTAATCTAGGGCGATCTTAGTGACCTTGACGATCTTAGTGATCTTGGCGATCCTAGTAATTTTGGTGATCTTAGCGATCATCGCGATCTCAGTGATCTTGTGGTATTTACAGGTGTTCATTTTTCAGACCAACTCAAGTCCTTGAAAATGGTAAGTCAACTCCGAGGTCGGATCAAAACTTGCTGCAATAATCGTTTCAACTCTTTCATTTTTGCTTCCCAATTTTTTCAAACTCTTCACTGTTTCATTTATATTAGATTTTTAGGACCTCACAGTAATTTTAAAGTGGTACAAGCATGGAGCAAGGAGTGGCTTAGATTCATAGAAAAATATACCTGAAGTTACAACCCAACAAAAGTTTTTAAACAGGCATTTGAAGTCCCTGCCATGACTAACTCGGATCGAGTTAGGACCCAGGTGCAGTCAATCACATTACAAAGAAAAGTTGCGTTATTAAAAAACACAACGCAGGTCGGACTCAAGTCGTCATATCTCTGCATTAGTTACACGACCATTTTCAAATGATTTTTTGAATAACAGAATCATAGCACTGACTGTTTGCCTGATATATGTACAGTGTGTGCGTGTGTATTTACTCTGTGTGCCCTATCTGCTTTCTTTATTCGTATACATATTCACTTTGTACGCACTGGCTGTTTACATTATACATATACTGTTTAATCATAAATCACCATCACAATCAGAGCACTGGCTGTTTACTTTCACTAGGGAAAAAGATATGTATGCAATCTCACCTACAGTACTTATTGTGGTAAATTTAAAACTAGGTGAAGTCATTCGCATAATGTATCGATGTTGCGACGAAATAGGTTGCTCAGGTCAGGTTTGTTTTAGCTTCAAAGAAGTGACAACGAACCTTACATGTATAAAACAAATAAGCCGACACAAACATGTTCAGGACACACGCAAGACAACAGAGTGAAAATGATCGAACCACGCCACCAAGATTAATGACCAATGCTACCACAGGGTTTTTTGTAAAAAGCACTAGATTTACAAAAAAAATTCACTAGACTTGAAAAAAATCACCAGATTCAAAATTTTTGCGTTGAAGTTAACAGTTTCGCTTGCGATGACTTATTTGTGTACTTTATCGCCCTAAAACAATTACATAATTTGCAAGTTTGTTAAAATAGATAATAGTGAAGCGTGGAAAATCTTAGGGGAAACCTTCAGCTTTCTTTCAAGGTTTTAAAGGGACAACACTAACGAAGTATTTTAAATTGATCAATCTAGTGTTTACTCAATACGTTTCTACTGCACTGATCCCACAAAGAAATGAAGATATAGGCAACATTGCAGCAGTTAACAGTGTAGACGTGAAAACAAGAAGAAACTGAGATAGGAAAAACTTGTTTGTTCTGTTGGTGCAAATCTTCACACAACGATTCACGTAATCAATTGTTTTTCTGAAAAAAACGGGCTGAAAAGTTATTTATTTTTATTTATTATATTTTGATGTTTGAACCAGACGCGAGGACCATAGAACACACGCACACACTGCCTGCGCAATGCAGACTGATAACAACAGACACCGAACGTTTTCTAACGGCGTTAGGGTAGAACCACAGGATTACAGACACTTTCTTAACACAATGGTTCGCTAACCAGTAACACTTAGTACAACACTACATCCAGAGTAGGACACGAAAATTGCATGGTAAGAATAAGAATTAGAGTCCAACCCTGGCCAAGGCCAGGTGAAGTAAGAATGTGTTGTGACCTGCACACGTCCTCAACCTAACATTGTAATGTCCTGGCACTCAGTCACAAAGTAAAATGCGGTTGTAGTGTTTAAAGAATAAGGACTGCATCAAAGCGCACTACCATACGTTGTTAGACTTTCTGCCCTGTTCAAGAAAGAGGTACACATTTTTTCGCAGTAAGGCCTCAAAGGTAGGAACGTTACATTGAACCTGATGACTACTAACACTCGCGAAACAAGACATCTGATCTTGTTTCAAACACATACCTTGCAAAAAATCACGAGATTAGGCCTACAGTGAAAATCAGTAGATCACTAGGCCAGCCCGAAAGTCACTAGATCTAGTGAAAAATCACTAGGCATGGCAGCCACTGGTGTAGGAGGCGGGGGTGCAAGCGCACCCCTAAAACTTTTGATTTGGTGAAAATCCGGGCAAAATCTGCGGAAATTTGAGCAAAAATGTGTGAATACCTTCGCAAAATCGCTGTATGTCCTTTGATTTTACAAAAATGGCACCCTCAATCAAAGTGCCGACGTTTTTTTGGAGGTCACGTTGTTATTTAGTTATTTTCGGGCAAGTTTGGAGGAAATCTGGGCAGAAATGGTTGCTTGAAGTGGTGCTTTGATTTGAAAAATGCGCACAACATGAATTGCAGGCGTCCGGGTGGCAATTGTCCAGATGCCCGTCACAGAGCATTTGCTCTCTGGATCAGCAGAGAGAATCAGCGCATGTTTAACAGTGATTTTCATGCGACATTTCGAAATTAATCTGGGTAAGTTTAAAGCTCATCTCCCCACGCTCAATACCGGCTGGAGGGAAATCAAACGCACTTTTATCATAGTGTTGTACAAGTATCATTTTTTCTCCCAAAATTGACTTGAAACTTGAACTAAAGAGTTTTGTGAAGCGACTCGCACTCGAGAAAACAAGTTCGGGGGCTTATATCGAGAAAGGTTTAATGGACACGGACTCCAAAGGCTTGTTACTCTACTCATGACTGAAAAATGTGACTGGGTTACAACCCTGAAAAAAAAAGCTGCACAAACTGGAAAATTTGGCTGAAGTCGGTTAATACGTTTTCTATGTTACTACGAAGACGGCTCGAACAAAGAAATGAATGAAAAATATTTGGTGGCTCATTAAGGTCCACTTTATAAATATTACATCTATCATGGAGTATGACTGGTTCTTATATATGTAAGTGGATAGCTTCCAAATAAAACAATACATCTAACTACAGTAGAATTTGCCTAATTCGTCACCTCAAGGGGATTAGAAAAAAGTGACGATTTAGGCGAACTGACGAATTATGCAAATAGGTGAAAACTCTATCATAGAAGCTCGTATACTTTATCATAG
>JGI24158J21664_10000426_pt1 | contig 37741 bp, 22 predicted proteins | sample Ectturendosymbi3_FD_21664 | JGI IMG/M metagenome (IMG submission 21664) | reverse complement strand
CATAGAAGCATTCAGGCATTTGATAATGTTTCAGCAGGGAAAAAGGAAAACTAAAAGTTTGCTGGACTTCTATAAATAACAAAAAATCGAAAGTTTTGTTGCGTACTTTATGCGCATTCTCAATTCTTGTGCAGTTTAGCAAGATTCGATCTTTCATAACGGGGTTGTGCGTCAGCCAGTCCAGCCGCACCTTTTCTATGCTCGACTGCTCGTATTCGACAAGACATTATAGCGCAGTCTCATTTTGTAGTTGTAAATTGCACTGACGCATTGGTGAATATGTTTTCGCCCCTGTTTTAACGCGCAGCCTGATATTTTTGCAGTAATGAACTGTTGTGTCGTAGCGTTGAGTGTATCTACTTCCGATATCCTAACTTTGAGCGCTAATAGTTTATATTCAGTGCAATGACACATAAAATAAGGGGAGTGGATGTACAAAAATATACATATTATGTCAACAAACTTCGCCAAAAGGTTGGTTTGGAAACATGAATATGACGTCAAATTGTGACGTCACAAACAGAGCACATCAAACACAAACGACCACCATCTGCCACTGAATGAAACCCCCCCATGGAAATTTTCTGCGTACGCCACTGCAGGTTACCATTGATTGACAGGTGCGCTATGCCTTGAAAAAATAGCAATTACACACTTCAGGGGAAATGCGATAAGAAAAATGCCAGTGGCGTTGGACTGCGCTTCTACCTGCTGGTGCGCAACTAAATAGCAGCAAAATTACGGATATAGCAACTCAGGATTTGCAATGGACGAGCTTTACCAAGCAGCAGAGCAATTTGGTTTTGCTTCAGAAGTTGTGCAATCTTTGAAAGGTAATTTATTGTCTTGAGCTAAATATTCCGAGCAAGCAAGTTTGGAACTCCTAGAGAAGATGTTTACTGCACGCTTTAGCAGTTGCGCACCTTCATAATCTGTTTGATCCTTAAATTCCGATAAATGTCGTACTATTAGGTCATCTTTGTCTCAACACTAGAGGGAACCGCACGACAACTTGTAACGTGGTGGAGACATTTTTCCTCGCCTTGAAGACCGTTTCTCATTGGCCGATAACATACTGAGAAATGGGAAAGTTTTTTAAACGATTTGAAACGATCATTTAATTCCCTCATTAGCCACGCAGGATGAAGTAGCAAAAAAAGTTGGTGAGCTTCTCGCTCTCATATCCTGTCTTTTATGCGTGTAATGCGCAATTTGAAAGACGCAGTGTAACATATAGCTTTGAGTTCCTCACTTGGGTAAGATTTTTGCAGGAAGCTTTGGATTGTGAGAACAATGTTAACAAAAACGTTTGAATGCAAAATCAACTTTATCCTAGGGGATTCTAATTATATCAATCTCTTAAATTCAACTTGAGTTTCAAATACTTGCTCAGATATTTACGCTCTTCTGGACTGGTTCATGCCGAAAACTGGCAAATGTCTTTTAGAGCCAAAGCCGAAAGTCTAGCTTGGCCAAAACTACAGAATAAAATTTCAGTTTTTTCTGAAATATCCAGTGAAAAAACACAAAATATTTTTAATTATTGGAGACAGACGATGTAGTCGAATTGGCTAACGTAAACCTTAAAACATAGATGTCCTTGTTGTACTCAGTGCAGGTTTTTTTAAGGCGTTTTAGGGACCCGATTCGGGTCCCTAGAATTTCAAATCGGGTCCCTAGAATCAGAGACAATTATCATTGGGTCCCTAGAATCAGAGAAATTGGGTCCCTACGGATCCAAAACGGGTTCCTAACATTTTCCTTAAGAACAACCCTCACTCAGTGCATTGAATTTACTAACGTACTGCGCAAGCATCACAAGTGAAGAGAGTGAGACTTATATGCGGTTTGTTTTCTGAACCACTGTAAATAGTTTGTTTGTTAGAATAGGCCTGTAGAAACATTAAGCTACACTTTTTGATGTGTCAATGGTATCTAGAGAAACAGTTCTGTTCTGATAAACGCTGGTTTTTCAAACACTTTGAGTGACTGCGATTGCAAAATTTTTTACTCGGAGGAAGTTTTGCTATAGCTCCGATACCATTGACGTTTGAATGTCGACTCTGAGTGCATGGCCACAATACATCTGACTTAATCTGCATAATTTTGCAGTTGAGTGCTTCCAAGCTTGGGAAAATGTGGTTATGATCGTGCCTGTAAAATATCGACCACCGACACAAAAAAGAAAAATTGCAATCAGAAAGTAAGAAAAAAAAAGGAGTGATAACCAGAAAGTAACTCCAGCTGACAGCTTAACTCTTTAGTTTAAGCTAGCGGTTTACCCGGTTGTAAAACCCTGACCCGGATCTGCAGCCTCAGGTCACTCATGGCATTCACTATTTTTTATTTTATATCAAATACAATCTACATATCCGTTACAATTTCTATTTTATTGTAATGCAGACATGCAGCTGACAATACCGGACTTGACAACACTGACGAGAAATGACATCAACAGCGAGTTTCCTCACTTCAGTTTCCCAATCAGGAAACAGTTGTGGCTGTTTTTATCTGAGCAGAAAGAAAAGCTGACGCGGAATGCTTTCCCGATTAATCAAGTAAAGAATCGACAAATTTGAGCAACTGCTTTATTTCTATTTTTTCCCATATGTAATTTTAGACTTTCATTTTAAAGCTTTGCTTAATTCTTATACATGCAGCAAAAGCCATACCAGATGATACGTACGTAAAACGTAAAAGAGTGCAAAATTTTGGAAAGTTATAAAACAAATAAAACACTTATCTGAATTACTACGTAAGACAGATAGTGTGGTAGAATATTTTCAGTCATGCAAGACAATGCAGGTTAACTAAATGCGCTCAAGCAAGCATCGCGTATTAAATTTGTTCAGAACAATATTTAAAATCAATTTTTGTCGGAAAGAGGGGGTGGCACTTCAAGACCACATTAGGCACATCAGTTTTTGGTCAGGCGAAGGTTAAATAAAATCCATCACCCATTTTCAACAGGGATGCAACAGTTGCAAGTGGGAGATCCGGCATAACCCCCATTGGCCACGATCCTGGACGTCGTTTCTATAGGAAACAAATATTGTTCATGGTGTACCTGGTTAGTTCGCAAAAACTGTTTGATTAGAATCTTCTCCATTGATCAACAGAACTTCTCACAGAACTGGTAGAATCAAGTTTTAAACCTAACGGGCAACTGTAGGGTGCTTCTACAAAATATATGCTAACGTACCTCTGGTAGTGGTGCAGCTTGCCCTGAATACATGATCACAGTAAGGCAAAGTGGAATATTTATGAAATCCGTACTGCCCAGAGTATCCGAACACACTTCTCCAACCCACAAGCGACGGAAAGAGAGGGAAGGGGTAACCTCTTCTCGGATTTGAAAAATTGATATGCACTACACTTTATAACATTGAGCAAAATAACTGTAAGCTTCTTGTGTGCTTGTATATTTAAAATGTTTCTATTGTAATGTAGCCCAATAACGACGATCAAGTATTGTAAATTTTTAAAACTTCGCAAGTAAACTTTATATACCTAAGGCAAAAATAATGGAAAATTGATCATAGTACCATTTTAAGGGTTGATCGCGTGGTCAGAAGAGCGTTTACTGCAGCCAAAGTGGTAAAAATGCAAAACCATCTGTTTGCATAGTGAGCATTTTATTATGCTTCAGAAATATACGCTTGGTGTCAGTTTATATTTCCGCCGACTTTTTAAACTCATATCAGCTCTTGGTCTGATATTCAAGGCTTACCAACAGTAAGATCAGATCAAAGCATACTGCGAACACACGCAAACACGTTACTCTGACTAAGCGTTAAATGTTTCTCTGTCTGAAATAGAAAACTCATTGCTTGAAAACTTTGGCGACAGACGAAAAAGAATGAAACGAATTTAAAATAACAACTAAAGGAAACAATTATTATCGTAGCCATCTAGTTTTCTTTGTTCGTTTGTACAACCATCCAAAAAGTTGTTAACGCGTAAAAACAAAAACACTTGTCGGGACACTTTGGCGCCCCCACAGCCATTCGGCGACCCGCAGTGATTCGGCGCCCGGGGAATTGCGCCCCCCTTGCCCCCGTCGTTACGACCCTGCATGGATATCCAAAGGATTTATGATTTAACAGTGGCTCACTTGTTCAAGAGTATTTTTAACTTCAGACCCAGCGCTGTTTATGCTACAGGCCCGGCGCCTGCTTATGTGTTAGATTTATTATGGTAAACCCAGCAGGCAATTGGTAAAATTTAGTCTAATTTTGCACCAGATTTCAGATGAGAATTGAAGAAGATTGAGAATCATGTTTCCCATTTTATGCGATCAGTAACATATCGACCAGTTCATTTTTACATTAAAAACAAGCTGTGCAATAACGTTTTTGATAGTTAAACTTTTATTTTCAGGAATCATGTACGGTTCAATATAACAGCGATGATGAGCAAAGCGATAACAGCAGCATCGAATCTTTTCAGACCTGTAACGACACGCTTTCACCTTTTCAGACCTGTAACCAAGAACTCACATCGTGTGGTTTCACAGCAAGGTGCGTTGAAGAAAAAGATTTGCAATATGTGATGAATAAAAACTTCATTTAATATTTTCTATTTGACCTAGATCGCTGTTAGCGAAACTTCTATTTTTTGCTATATGTCTCGAAATTTTGATATCAAACGACAGGTTTGCTTATTTTCGTGCAAAATACTGTTTTTGTCATTTTAATATCCACACTTTTTATTTGATTGTGCAATTTGAACTAAACAAAGCTAAAGAAAGACACAGCAGTTTCGCCTCTTATTGCAATTCATTGCTATTGCATTCACGAAAATCTTGGAAGTATACTATATTTACGCCCATTTTCTATTCTTTCGTTAAATAGGTCTTACCTTACAGACATAAAGCACCCTTTGGCAAGGTTTTAGGGAAGTAATTCTGATACGCCTTTTTTGTATTTTTCGTTCTCGTTGGCAGAAAATAAGATAAGACACCATCTTATTAATCGAGTTATTTAATATTTCTTTTCGATCCTGGTTTCTTTTCGATGCCAGTGCTAAATCTTTTTCTCATGATCATATAGTCATATTTGCTTAGATTTTAGAAGCCTATTTTCATTGTTTCTTCAACTACCTCAAAGCAATTTTCATAAAACCAAGCAGTCGCAGATTAAATTATGACGATCATGATTTATTTTGTCGCAGACGCATGGTCCATATCACAAGCACAAATAATTGTAAAAATATCAAATAAATGTGAAAATCTTGCTTTATTTTTAAAAAAGAAACACTAGCGGTGGTGATTAATATTCACGGAGCGTACGCAAGCGCTTCATTCAATTAACAAGAAATATCTCAACACACAAAAATTATATTTAGCGGTCGCGGGTTGTTTCAAAGCAAAATTTTCCGATAAGCTAAATTGCACAATCTTTACTCAGTTTTGACTACTCTTTATCAATCGCGTTTATGTCTCACGCACATGTTGAGAACGATTCCCTTTCAAAATTGACCTGTTCTTAACAGACCACTCACAGCAGACCATTCGAAACAAACCACGTTCATTACAGACCTGTTCATGACAAACCCGTTCTTAGCAGACCCACGTTCATAACAGACCAGTTCATACCTGTTCATACCAGAGCCGTTCACAGCAGACCACGTTCTTGACAGACCAGTTCATAACAAACCAGTTTATAACAAGTTCATTACAGACCCATGGGCGTCGGAAGGGGGGAAAGGGAGGCCTTAGCCCCCTGGATTTTAAAATTATTAGCAAAAAAGGTTGTTTTTTCAATTTCGAGGGGTAAAAAACAAATTTCACCACTTTTGGCCCCCCCTGGAAAAAATTTTGGGAAAATCCCCTACTGGCCCCCCCTGGAAAAAATCTTTCCGACGCCCATGTACAGACCTGTTCATGACAGACCCGTTCTTAGCAGACCCACGTTCATAACAGACCAGTTCATACCTGTTCATAACAGAGCCGTTCACAGCAGACCACGTTCTTGACAAACCAGTTCATAACAAACCAGTTTATAACAAGTTCATAGCAGACCATGTTTATCACAGACCACATTCATAACAGACCACGTTCATAACAGACCCGTTCATAGCAGACAACCTTTATATCTTCATAACAGGTCTGTTGTGAATGTGGTCTGTTACGAAAGTGGTCTGTTTCGAGTGGTCAGTTACAAACAGCTCTGTTTTGAACGGACAACGTTGAGAACACACTGTATGCATGCAGGGAAGCAGCAGGTAGTGTGCAAAAATGACCGGTTTCTCGTTAGGTGTGAATTTACTGCTTTTACGTTCAGCTAAGGCATTGCTCTTCAATCGACTCAGGTGATCGAAACATGTCTCCTACATTTCGTACGCAAAACAGAGATGAGCGGACTGTCATATTTTGCGATCCAGATCCAGTCCTGAATTTTTAAAACTCAGTGCAAGTCCAACCACAGTCCAAAAGTTTAAGAAACTCAAAATCCAAGTCCAAATAAAGACCAAAAATTTTAAAAATACAACTTTTTGATGACAAAAATTATGCAATTCTTTGCCATTAACCCAGTCCAAATCCGGTCCTGTTCCTAAATTTTTGAAGCATTTTGCGGTTCGGATCCAATCCGAAATGAACAAAATTCATAACAGCCGGATTTAGTCCAATCCAAGTCCAGTCCAATGCTCATCTCTGACGTAAAGACAAGGGTTGTGATCAGGCAAATGTCTAGAATTTTTACATATTCTATCAAAAGATTCGCCAGGGGACGCGAGCATGGCAACAACATATTGTGAAGTATTAAATGAACTTTCCGTATCATTCGTAATTGTTACAGGAACGTGTAGCAAAATCGGCTTTAAATCAGCATTGAAAGATAATTCCTTGCAGCTGATGTAAAAAATGAAGTGCCGCAAATATTTTCCGATAGAAGAGCTCATTTCGGAAAAATAAATTAATAAGTGTAAATGTGCAAGTGAATTGTTCATTATGTTCTAGTACAGTAGTTTATAACCTTTTTATGCATTCTTCCCTTTTCCCATTTTGGAACTTTTCGTTGCTCCCCTATGGAGCGTTCCTTCCTCCCCTGTTCGGGTCCGTAGGCTAGCATTAACTGCAATTGGAACAATGATTTTTATTGACGACAATAACTTGATTAATAAATTGGGGATAAAAACTATTTAATGTCAAATAATGGCACTAAAGTTTGTCAGCAAAAACGTGTGATAGTCCACTAAATATCTTACAAATTTAAAATGATATAACTAATTGAAAGAGTCTATGTCAACCTAAAAAAGAAGTACAACACTTAAATTGAATAGGTAACTTTACCATAAAGTGGAAATTTCTCCCTCGGGAGGAACTCGTCCCCAGTTGGGAACCATTGTTCTAGTTGAATAAAAATAGTAACTTCATCTATTTTGATAAACAATATCCTTAGGAATATGTTCATAGTTCAGAAAAACATAATGGACAGCAACCCATCAAACTGCCAGTGATAGCGTGACTCGAGTCACGATTTTTGGTGTTTTGACTCGATTCGAGTCGCAATGAATGACTCGACACACAATGGCGTAGCTAGAGGTTTGGGTCCGGGGGACAACACTTAGCTGAAGGGGGCCCATTGATCACCGTAGGGGGAGCCACTAGCGAACACTCAGAAAAAAAGTTTAGAAATTATAGTGAACCGGATGTCTATGGATGTGGATGTCTATGCTGTCTAAAAATACCGAAAAAAAACGAAAAACGCCAAAAAACAACCCACTGAAAACCAAAAGAATACTCAATATCAAAATGCCAGCTAAAGGGGGCCCAGTTTTTACATTTAGGCTTGCCCCCCTGTCAGTTACGCCACTGTCGATACTCGAGTCAGAGTCATTCTTACAACATCTCCAAACATTTGATTGACAAACGCAGTTAATTTGCACACAAAGAAATTAGCTGAGTTTTTTTACTTCAGTGAGGATTTGTATTGGCGCAAATTTTCTGTTTTGACTGGGTCTCTTAGTGGTGTGAGGTGTTATGCTAGATCTTCAGGATCAGGTCTTCCACTTGACAGAGATAAGCACTGGACAAGAGGTGAACATGGATTTGAATTTTGATCCGGCGGATTTTCAACTTTGTGATGGGTTTGGATTGGATTTGGATTTTATAAATTCTGCTTAACCGGATTTGGATTTGATAACCTTGTTGAACTTCGTCGCAACTTTCAATTTTGTTTCGGAGCTGTAGATTATTGTATTTAATCTGTTGGTTTTCTTCAGAGGAGTTTCTCACATCCGTCAAAATTGTAGATCAAGTCTTCAAAATGTCCAATATTATAGTACTATAAGCCGAATATAGAGTATAAGTTAACTTGAGTTGGTTTCCAAGGTATTTATTGCTAATGTCTTTTTTGCGTTATGAGGCAAACACTGCTTTGGATTGATTGAATGATTTATTGTTTCATATGACTCAGCTAATAAACAGGAACAATGCAAAGAGCCATCGCACAATAAGGAAATCAGTTGTTAGTGAATATTACAATAAATGAAAACACAATGACAAAATAATTGATCAATTTATTTTGCCTGTAGTAGAACTATTTTTTCCTTAGCAGAACACGATTGGTGCAATTTTGGATTTGAATGGGATTTGGATTTTGAAGCTGTCAATTTATCGGAATTGGATTGGATTTTGAAATGAAATTTTCGGATTTGACTTGGATTTGAAAAACATAAATCCGTTTATCTGTGCATTGGACTAGACTTAGATTGTACTGGATCCGAGTTATGACGAATTTTGTTGATTTTGTATTGGATTCGGCCTGTAAATTGCTTCACAAACTTAGGATCAGGACTGGATTTGGACTGAGTTAATGGAAAAGAATTGCGTAATTTTTGTCATTAAAAACCTGTATTCTTTATTTTTAGACTTTATTTGGACTTGGATTTTAAACTTCTTAAATATTTTGGACTATCCGTGGACTGAGTTTTAAAATTCAGGACTGGATCTGGATCGCAAAATATGACAGTCCGCTCATCTCTGCCACCTAACACTGAAGTAGAGTTGAGTCTTTGCTTTTCACTGAAGGGCCAGCAGCGCTCAATACATATGGCCTAAAGTATGTCCAACCGAAATGCCTTACTGGACCAAATATCATGTCACTATCTTTACGAGGGCCGCACATTGAATCACTTACTTTCACTTACGCAAACCAATGTTTTGTTCAAAACTATTGAGAGCATTTGAATAATAACTGCAATAATGACGACGGTGTGGTACTTTTCATCACTCCCAAACTGTGTTGTCATAGGCTAGTTTAGTGCCAATGGAACAACAAGGGTATAGTAATAGTTAGAAATCAGTTCAGAGCAGGGGAACACATGAGTAGAAAACAGGTTTGCACCTTGCACCGAGGTGTAAGTGTACCCGTGGAAATCTACCAGTGCATGATACATGATAAACAGGCAGTAAAGACCATTGCATCGAAAATGTCGAATTTGCAATTATCAAAATAAAGACAGGTTGTTATTGTTTTGCACATGCACAATAATGAATAGCTTACTGGGTCGTACAAAACTTTCGACTGGGCCGCGGGTTGGACAACACATTATCGTGATTTAATGTGGTGTTTGCATATCGTGATCGTGGAAGTCGGTCTCATACTTTTACTTTGAGTCTTTTGCAAAGATGAACGAGTTTAGTTTTTTCAAATCCATATCCGATCCAACAATTTTATTTCAAAGTCCATTCCAAATCTATTAAACAAATCATGTTAAATTCATATGAGTCTTATTACGCTAGGCCTATATGTAATCCAACTCAAAGATTCGAAGACAAATAACTAGTTTGAAAACTAATTCAGGTTAACTAATGCTCTACCTTTGGCTCACAACATTTTTGTGCTCGTGTTGTATGATTTCGTCTGCGATATGGACCACGAGTCTGCAATAAATTATGATTATTATTATTATTATATTATTATTATTTTATTTTTATTAAAACGTCATAGCAATTGAGACTGCAATGACTTCAACGTAATCACTGTTAGCAGCAATGAGAAGCTCTCTTAAGCTCAGTAATAAGATATCAAAGATATCAGTGTAAACCAGAAGATTAACAGGTATACAACACAAACGACTCATCACACTAGGGTACACATGTAAATAATGATGAATGCACTACCAACATGATGAGCTCTTGCCTTGCGGCAAATTCTGAGAAATCTGCCTGCTTGGTTCTTCTTTCATCCTTTTGCTATGATTCAAATTTGTACATATCATTCAGTAATAATTATAAGTCAAAGTAGTGACGTACGCAAGTGAATCCATCACAATTATTTGCACAAGGAAACCACTTTCGTGTGTACACATCTTCAGTCTTGCGGAGCCAGTGAGAAAATCTTACCAGAGAAATGTTGACACCAAAGCAGTGTATGTGAAATAACACGCGAACTGTGGTTAGGAACAACTACTAAGAGCGAAATAATTTATCTATTTTAAATTAAAAAATAACCTTCCTAGAACCTCTCAACCAACGCTTGCTGCAAGGTGAAAATCTGCATCTTTAGAGGTCTTGATTGGTCTTTTAGTGTTAGTGGTTGACAAACTATGCCCCCAAAACCGCAAATTATTTAACTAACGCCCTAGGGATTCAATAAAGGATTAATTAATTATTTATCGCTTTTGATAGTACAGTAAAGTACCAGCCGTCAGATCTAACTTTGAATTTGGTGAAAACAAACGGTTGCAGTGGCGTGCAGAGGTCTGGTGATGCTCGGGGCCACTGCTTGATTGGATGCTTCCTTCCAAATTATAGCATTGAGCAGTGGTATGTGGTGGTCATTGTCACTGGATATCAGTGGTGTACAAGATCCGGATTTGGGAGTCCAAACCGGCCGGATATTAGAATTGTTTTGGATTTGGATTGGCTTGGATATCGTTTCCCACCGGATACGGAACGACCGGATTATCCAAATTAAGTAACTTGTGGCAATGGCCATGCAAAGAAAACTTGGTGCATGAACAATAGTTGTATCAAGAAAAATCACAATATTTCGAAATCATATTAGCAAAAATCTTATTTTCTGGTTTCTCTCGGTGAAGTGGAATGCTACCTGCCTCTCGGATCTTAACTTTCAGACTGAGGACATCTCAATTCTCAAGCAACTTGTGGTTTGGAACTGTGTGAAGATGAGCATGATTCTATCGTTTTATTATGACGAAGCCCGGCGTTTTTCAGACGAAATGTGGCTCATTTTTTAAAAGTTTCATTATTAGAAAGCAAAATGTCGGTGTTTGTGAGACTATCACCAAAACGTTTTTCAGCGTTGAACGAAGTTCACCAGTGTATGTCTCAACAGCGTAGCTCACTAATCTAACTTAAAGTGGCCTTTCCTAAAAACTAAGCAGCCTAATTGTAATAAGCATGGTGAAAGCATCTTAACATCTTGTCCATGTTGTAGATTCAAATACACCTAAATTGGTAAAGAAAATCCGTGAAGTGTTAGATTTTAATAAAGAGTGCCGAGGTTGTTCGTTCTAAGCCTAGCAATAACGGAAGTTCAGTTTGGAAAGACTTTCAAAAGAAACAGAGATTGAAGTGAACATGGTTTCATTGGACAAAAAATTATGGTGCTCGCTTTGTCACTGTCAAATTGACGTAAAACAGTAGTTGTCATTGCATGGAGTCCAGCAGGTATGGGATGTCCCACACCACATAGAAAAATAATTGTGCACGTCTTGTCAAGATCAATCATAAGCTCATTGTGGCGAGCAGTTGGAGCCATGTCATTCACTGAATTCAAAATTGGCAGTGTCTTTTTGCCTCATGAGGCAAAAGCGCTGCTGGAGTTGTTTTGCTTTAGCCTAACACAATTGGTTAAAATGGTAACATGACAAATTCAGAACGCATGGCCTGCTTAGTTGACCACGATATATGTAACGGCTTAAATCTAATGGATAAGTGTTGTCATGGTTTCAATGCTAGCAAACTGTCAGTTGCTTCTTGTCTGTGTCAATTGTTGGCTAAACCTAAGCGTTAAATCATAACTTTAATCCAAAACCCTNGCAGTTGTCCTTTTATGTATCGTTCTTGTCACATGCTCACTTCATCCAATCGCGTCTGACAAAAGGCAAAATAACCACAGCTTTTGCCTCATAAGGCAAAATAGACACTACCAAATATGGAGGCTATAATGTGCAATTGAGTGAGCCAGTGCCGGATTAAGGTAGCGCTGGGCCCGTTGCATATTAACAGCTCGGGGCCCTAAATTGAAAACACATTTGAACAAGTGAAAACTGTTAAATCATAAATTCTGTGGGCATCCATGTGAACACCATAAGACATACTGAATTTCGCTAAGTACGAAAAACCTGATCATAAATAGCAGCTGGTGGATATTATGGGCTACAAATAATTTTTTACCAAAAACGTGTATATGTATCTTTTTACTAAGGAGTACATCACTGCAGCACTCTTCAACTGGTGTGCACGGTGCACCAAAATATGCGTGAGGTGCACCACTACAAAAGGGTACACAAGGGCGCATCACAAACAGGGGTGGATCCATGAGGCGGTTGGGGCGATTGCCCCCTGAAACCTACGAAAGTAAGTTTATTTAGCATGATTTTTCACAATGCAGAAATCAGCATTCGCGATGCAAGGCCATTTTATCGTCCATTGTTTTGTTAAATCAATGTCGTCCATTGTTTTGTTACATCAATGTTGAAATTTACTTCTTTCCTCTTACAGTATCGAAGCCGTTATGAGACTTGACTACCAAATATTACTGAAATCGTTCCCCCTAACCCTACTGGCTGGATACGCCCCTGATTACAAACTTGTCACACTAAACAGATACTTTTTACAAAAACTTTCTGTTATCAAAAATGAACCATTAACAAACCTATGACTTTCGGGATTTAACCTTGAGTTTGCACATTCTAAACCAGGGTCGGCAACCTACGGCCCGCGGGCCGGATCCGGACCGCCAAGCAAAATCATCCAGCCCGCACCCCCTTTACCAAAGAGTAATAACTGTATGAACCGCTTAGTGGTATTACATTTTACGATTCTGCCCTCCTTGCAACTTCTTGTATTGAATACTTACAAGGAACTACTTACGAGAAACCGCACTTTACTATAAATGTACTTTAGGCTATGTCGTATTTTGTGCTTTCGTTATAAACTGTGAAAATCAGAAGTGAATCTCATTAAAATTCCATCAATTCCCAAGTTTTATCGACATCTACAGCAAAGTGAACGGAATTGTTGGTGGAAAATTAGTACAGCCCGCCAGAGCTTCCAGAGTTAGTTTTTGGCCCGCAACCCGGAAAAGTTGCCGACCCCTGTTCTAAACTGTGCTGCGTAAGCATCAGACCATGTCAAGCTAATTGTAATTAGTTGATTATTTGTGATTTATGAGCAACAGACAATGAGTCATTATCAACTGAATTATGTAGTTGAGTTACTGAATTAGGATACTTGGTTATTTAGCCCAGCGTACTTAGAGACATGGGCGCAATTAGGTGGGGGACACGGGGAACGCGTCCACTTTTTCAGACGGTGTGGATATAATATGCCATATCCCTCACCTTTTTCTCTTTAGGTTTTTCATTTGGAGAGGTTTCAAAAATAATAACGACATTTGTCGCGTTTTGTGTGAAGAGCATTTCATATTTGATGTTACACATAGCCAAGTTGATAAGTTGATGTTGAAACAGAGTTTGGTGTGGTATCACTGAATCTGATGTTTTTTTATTTTAGCTTCAATAAAATGATTTTTAGCATTTTGCAAGTTTCCAGCGACCGCGAAAGATTGTTAACTGCTTCTGTCGCTTATCACCTCAGTTTACCTATTAAGTAAATAGGGTACATGAGTTCATCAAAACATCTTTAAAGATCCACCATAACAAAAAGTGTTGAAGAGCACTGCATTACTGTACAGCTCACATGTACAGTATAAAGGCAGTAGTTGATGTTTCCAGACTCATCAAGAAATTTGATCATTGCTGTATCTAAACAGTGTAGTCCCAGTATGTGTCGAAGTCGATTGTCAAGAGCAGCAACCTACTGCTTAATATCGTGTTTTCTAGATTTTCCCATAGCGAATTTGTTTATGATACTGCTAGTGTCTATTTCACATAGAAGTTCGTGCTCTATTACTCTTTAGAATCAGGCTGTTCAGCTTGTTTTGTCTAATGGTGTTTCCTTTGTTCATTCTTCCACCTTAAGTTTAGAAAATACGCGTTCTCCACTGCAGTTGGTTATTTTGAGAGATAAATTCATGCGCAAATCATTTCCCAAATTGGTAAAAGTAGATCCAAGTACACTACTCAAAGGCTGGTGAATTTACGCCAAGGCCAGGGCTGCCAATGAAGTTTTTTTAATTCTCTATATGTAATCAGGTGTGGATTTTAGGGGGGGCGGTCGCCTCGGGTCCCCTTTTTTAGAGATGCCGTGATGGCTCCCCTTTTGAGTTTTTCGCACTTAGCTTTTTGACAAAGCAAAAAGCTTATTAATCGCTCTCGGGCAGAGCCACATTTAAGCTCTGAAGAAAGTCATATGTTTGTCAAACTAAAACAAAATTATGTGCAAATGTGTGAATAAAGCGGCCCCTCGACAACTTTAATATGTAAGCAACGAACAATTATTTAAAATGTAATGACTTCAAACAATTAACAGTTTGAACTATACTTTCACGCAGAAGCAAATTCCCAAAAAAATAAAAAATTTAACTTTCTTTCAGCGAATAGCGTTTGTGTATATCATGTGTAAAACATAGGGCCCCCTTTCTGAGAGTTTGCCGCGAGTATCTAAATTCGAATATCCACCCTTGCATATAATAAAAACAAATTTAACACAAAGGATCGCGGAGCTCCCAAAACCGCGGGGCCCGTAGCAATTGCTACATCTGCTATTATTGTTAATCCGACACTGGAGTGAGCGTGTTTCGGATTTGGATTGGATATCGGAGTCCATAATTTATAATTTTCGGATATGGATTGGATATGAACTTCATGAAAAAATTTCGGACTGGATCAGGATTGCAAAATTTCCATATCCGTACACCACTGCTGGATATACGCTGTATGTGACGTCATAATATGACGTCATATTCACATTTGCAAACCAACGTTTTGGCCAAGTTTGTTGACACAACGTGCAGATTCAGGGATGCCGGTGCAACGGTAGGGCAGGGGTTGTAGTAAAAGAGTTAAAAGCAATGGAAAGTTATAAAAAGCAAAAAAATCGTTACCAATTACAATATGTTTGCTTCTGTTCAGCAACATGTCGACCTTAAAAATAATAACAGAAATTATAGAAAATCATTCCGAATTTTCTGGGTACTCGAATAGCTGCAATAAAATTGTTTCAAGTCGATCTGGATAAACCATGAAATTATACCTGTATGATACTGTTATGAAAAAGCACCTCCTTCCTCGTTGTCCCTCTTTTGAAAAGGCAGAGGGGGCAGTGTCCCGCCATGCCTCCATTCTCCGGCGTCCCTGTGCATATTATTCTACACGCACTCTCCTATCTCGTTGTTGCAGGCTACAATTTGTCACTGTAATGAACGTAAATTATCAGCGGTTTCCTAAGACAGAGCAGTTCATAACTGTAAAAATATCCGACAGCGCGTTAAGACAGGGGAGTAGAACACACTTAGTGGTACGTCAGCGCAGTTCACATCTGCAAAAATACAAGGCTGCGCGAATGTCTCGTCGAATAGCAGTCGATCAGAAGGTATGCGGCTGGAATGGCGGACACCCAGGGTTGACAGTTTGAAACTTGTAAACTACACATGAGTTGAGAATGCGCATAGACTACGCAAGAAAATTTTCGTTTTTTATTAGGTGATTGTTATATGTACAATTACTAAGGGAGAAGAACAGATGCGGGCTTGTGTGAGCTGTTGGGATTAATCTGCCTGAACTGCCAATTAAAATGACGAAGCTCAAAACGAAGCAGATATTGCAAGCACAAGTGCACAAGCACAAATTAGCACAAAAAAAGAAGCAGGTAACTAAAGATGCATCATAAAATCAGCTAAATCAAGCACTTTAAAATAGGACAGTTTTGAAATTTGGCTCAGAAAATCAATTAAATGTCCATAATTATCCTTAGGGTTGATGTAATTGGACCCAACCAAAAAAAACACCCGTTTTTTTTAAAAAAACCCACTTAAAAAAAATAAAACCCACCAAAAATCCCAATCTTCTCTTTTCTTTTGAAAAATGTACTACAACTTAAAAAGCAAAATAAGCAGCACACTTGCACAGTTGATTGTAAAATTTTAATGAAACAAAACGAACAGCAACGAATATTGAAGGACTTGAAAAAAAGAGAAGAATAATTCGTACAGTTTGAGTAACTTCTACTGGTTATATTCTTCAGATCTGTAAAATCGATAGATTTTAATCAATTTTTCTGCCTTCTCTGCATCCAAGCTCTTTCTGATGTTGGACCATGCCAAACCAAATGTTGAAAAAATACACTATATAGATGCTAAACTAACAGGGCATGCACATAAACTTGTGAAACTGCAGAGTTTGTGTGGGAGTGGCTTTTGTCTGTTTTCTGTGCGCATTCTTGCCAAGCCTTACCACTTCGGAGTGAATTGACCAACAACACTTTGCGAAAACAAAGATGGGATGCGTTTCTTTACCCTCACATTTAAATGCCACTGTAGGTATAATAAGTTATTATTGCGTAATTCTGAAAATGGTGATATTGCAACACATGGTTACGTGCTTTGATGCGGTCAGATTGTTTGTATTCGTCCCTATTCTTTGAACACTACAATCGCATTTTACTCTGTGAATGAGTGATCGAACTTTGCAGTGTCCGTTTGATTGATGGCTTGTTATGCCACAATGCTTTCGCATTCTACTTAGACTCGAACAATTTAGGAATTGGCGCCCTACTCCGCTGTAGTGCTGAAACAAGTGTTACGTATTAGCTAACAATAGTGTTAAAATGTGTCTGTAACCCTATGGTTCTGTCTTCAATGCAGTTGCAAAAAGTGTCTTTAACCCTGTGATTCCGCCGGCTTCAATGCCTTGTAATACGTTCTGTTTTGTCTATTTTTATCGACCTGCGTTCTGCAGAGTGTGTGTTCATGCTATGGACTTCATGTCTGGTCATAAACAAATAAATTAAATTAAATTGCATGATGCAATAAAAACAATTTAGAATGGGGTTTTTGTGTTTTTTTTTTAAATAACAAAAACCTCTTCCTTTTCAAAAACATCCGGATTTAAAAAAACAGGTGAGTTATTTTTTTAAACCCAGGTTTTTCTCAATCCTGATTATCTTTCAACCCATTTTTGTGATTTTCCCTTGATCGCACTATCTGGAACAAGTCACGTCACTATCAATTTGATTGGGTTTGTGCCCCGCACACCTGGAGTATAGGTCCCTGGTATTGAAGAAGCTGAGAATTACTGGCATTTGAGCAGTGGCGTACGCAGAAAATTTTCATGGGGGGAGTTTCATTCAATTGCATATGGTGTCATTTCCATTTCTTGTGCGCTCTTTGTGACGTCACAATTTGACGTCATATTCTAGTTTCCAAACAATGTTTTGGCGAAGTTGGTTGAGATAATATACATATTTTTCGACACGCACTCCCCTTATTGTATGTGAATATAACTATCAGCACTGAATATAAACTATCAGCGCTCCAAGTTAGGATATCGGAGGAAAATAAACTCAACGCTACGACACAGCAATTCATAACTGCAAAAATATCAGGCTGCGATTTAAAACTAGTAATGAGTAAGACACATTCGTCATTGCGTCAGAGCAATTTACAACTGTAAAATCAGGCTGCGCTGATGTTATGTCGAATACAAGCAGTCGAGCATGGAAAGTGTGCGGCTGGACTGACTGGAGCACTCCCCGGTTTGCAAGATCGAATCTTGCTAAACTACACAAGAATTGAGAATGTGCATAAAGTACGCAAGAAAACTTTCGATTTTTTGTTATGTATAGAAGTCCAGCAAACTTTTAGTTTTCCTTTTTCCCTGCTGAGACATTATCAAATGTCTGAATGTTAACAACTGCTGTTTTTGAGCTCTATGTTAACAACTGCTGTTTTTGAGCTCGTGCAACAGTTCTATCATGCTGAATAAATTGGTAATGTAGCCAATGCGGTCAGCACTTGCGCTTATCAGCCATACCAGACAAAATAAAGACAAGTGTTTTGGTTAAAGTGAACTATCGCGGAACACAATCTTAAACGTGCGTAGCGGGCGAAAGGTCTGAAAAATGTGGTGAGATGGTTTCTGGATGCAGACGATAACTCAGTTTCCCACCAAAACCTAACTGTTACCTTGTGGCATATCTTACAATATTCCTTGAAATTTGCATGCAATTTCATTCCATGGTATTTGCATAAAGTCGAGAAATTAACAAGCAAATGTATGGGAAAACAATAATCTTCTTTTCTCAAGTAATAAATTTTTTTTGTAAAATATCAAGCTCAAGCGTACGCCCTTGCATTTGAGTAGACTACGTAGAAGTGTTGACATCAACACAAGTTTCAAAAAATTAAATCCATGCAGCATGTGTTAGCAGCCTTACAATAGATTAATCGTCTAATTACAGCGTTTAAATTTTTGTGATTTCACTCTTTGGTTGCCCTCCTGCCTTGGATTCCAGGAGCCGTCGCCCCGTTCGACAACCCTCTGAACGCCACTGAACGGTTGTTAGTCTCAAGCTAACAAACTGTCTTGAAAAAATATTTGAAACCTTGATCAAAACATTTACATGATTTTGTGATCATCCCAATCCAACGATTTTAGCCAGTTACTTCAAAACTGATGCTAAAATGTCTTCATATTTCTTCCCACTGCCGGTGTCAAGCGACATTTCGGACCTCTGCGAAATTTCTGACCTAGTTAGCGATTTCGCTAGACATGTCAAGCGAAATCTCTGGCCTCTGCGAATTTTTGACGAATTATTGCACGTCAGTTAATTTGCTTCTCAGAGCAAAGAAATTAACTTTGGCAATTACTCTTTTGATGTATGTTAAGTAAATAAATATTTTATTTAGACTTAAGATAGTCCACAACAGGCAATACTTTGGGAATAACTAATAATTGAAAAATATTTGACTTAGTCTAAACCTCAGTTAGTTTTCTTTTTCTAACCCAAACCCTAACGTAAACACTAAACCATGACGTCTAATCAGTTCTCAGCATATTTGATACCTTAGTGAACAGCCACTGCTTGCGAATTACATGACCTGGAATCAGAGGTGGCCAGAGTTAAATTTTCAGACTCCGCATCCGCTCCTGTTCCAAAATTTTGTAGCCGGATCCGGGTATGGATTAAAAATTTTTTTAAATCTTTTAAAATTTTTAAACAAACTCATCTTCAGAATCCGGATGCCACCAATGCAACCGAAATTCAGCAATGTTTTTAGTTTTCCCTTAATAAATGACATGTATCCAAGACGGACACCTGTAAAGACCACATAGATTCCTGCTGCTGCCGACAATGAAAAGTGACTCCGGATTCGGGTCCGTTTTTTTACAAAATTTTGACTCCTGCACTCTTCATATCCATGGCCATATTTGCCTGGAATTAGAGATGCCACGGCCGGTGGAACCGGGGCGGCCGCATGGGCCTAGGTCTCCCCACTTTTATTTCTGGGGGGGGCTGCCCTCCCACTTTTGAATTGCGAATTTTGCCTAAATAAGTTTAATTAACACAATTAGTATTGGGTCCGTTGTCAAAGTAAATCGATTTTTGTCCAGGGGGCACTACTGGATTTTGGCAAAATTTTTTCTAAGGGGGACAAAAGTGGTAAACTTTGTTTCTTACTGCACTCGAAACTAAGAAAATAGCCTTTTTTGCAGAAAATTTGAAAATCCTGCCCCCTTCCGATACCCATGCTTGTGGGTCGGAAAAAGTTCGTGCCACACCATCAAAAACTTGGTGTAATTTCAAGCGTTTGACCACCATTCTAAATAGTGAATTTTTGCTGAATCTTATACGCGAAATGAAACATTTAACAGATAAATTTCAATTGTGTCTTAGTCTTTGCATTGGCAACACTAAACTGCTATATCTATTTCTACATTGGCAACACAATTGGCATCCTAACAGGAGACAACTTGCTAGTTGCTGCATATGCTGTCTTGTCTTTGCATTCCGGTGACAAGCGAAATTTCTGACTTCGCACAGAGTGATATTCTACATATAAAATACGCTGAAAAAACTGATGATTAGGGCTCAAGGTTTAGTGTTTAGGTAAGTGTGTCGTGTTAAGGTTTATGTTAGGATAGACAACGAAAAATAATAATTCCAATATTTTTCAGTGGTTATAGTTATTCCCGTACTGTAGCTTGTTGTGGTGGGTATCTGACATCTTAACAAAAAGTTTTGATTTATACAACACACATCCAAAAAGTAATCGCCAAATATTGATCCTTTTCTCTGACTAGCAAAATAACTGACAAACAATAATAGGTCAGAAATTTCGCAGAGGTTAGATATTTCGCTTGACACTGGTATCTAATGCAGTTGCAGAATACTCAGTCATGTTATTTCTGTGTTCAAGATGTGGAAAAGTTGTAATTCTAAATGTGTTTAAGGAAGGTATCAATGCTGTGTCATATTTACCTGTTTTTTTAAAGCTGTGTTCTTGGTGTTTTTAACAGCCAAGTAGCGACTCCGGCACACGGGGTCTTCGGGCTTAGCCCAAGTCTTCGATTATGATTTATATCGGAGAACACGAGCTTTCTTGCTTTGTATATTAGTGCCACCACCCACCGTCTCACTTCACTAAGTTGTTTACTCGAACTCGTTTCTTTGGACCGTGTCACTGTTCATACATTTTCGTTCCATGTCGGTCTTTCGCGTTTATGTTACCGCCTTGCAGGCAGGGTTGCAGCAAGGTTAAATGGCGCCCGGTGCAAGAAGCAAGTTTGGCGCCCCCAAGTTCGAACCTGAGGTCTTTCGGAAGCAAATGTTCTGCATTGAAGAAAGTATTTGTGACATTGTCGGGACTTTTCGGCGCCCCCATAGTGATTCGGCGCCCGGGGAATTGTGCCTCGCTTGCCCCACTAGTTACGACCTTGCTTACAGGTGACCTGAATAAAACAATATGGTTCGTAGTAGGCGTTCTCTCGACTTCGCTCGCTCGCGCTTTACTCGGGCTCATCCACGAAAGCCCGTTTTTTTGAAGCAATGAATTTGTATAGATCATTGGATTTGAAGTGCAATCCACTGGACAGGCCCCATTTCGAGAATAATTTCAAACGAACGACAAATTGTCCAGCAACTCGGGCTAATATGAATGAGCCAAGTAAACAGAGAACTCACTGGCGTTATCATTGCTCTGTGATGTAGACTACGCTACTCAACAATGGAGAAGTTATCATGAGAACTTCTTGTTTATTCTTACATAACTAACGTCACAGAGCAACAATAATGTTAGCCAGAATGAAGGCAAATAGAAATTTCCGTGACGCAAACGTCCAACGGTTTTATTCAGTCGGAATAAATCGTATGATGAGCCCGAGTGACGCTGTTGACCTGGCTCGCCCCTGTAACAGCCAGAGATGAGCATTGGACTGGACTTGTATTGGACTGGATCCAGACTATGCTTAATTTTGTTGATTTCGGATTGGATCCGGACTGCAAATTGCTTCATAAATTTAGGATCAGGACCGGATTTGGACTGAGTTAATGTAAAAGAATTGCGTGATATGTTTTATTGAAAAGCTGTATTTTGTTAATTTTTGGACTTTATTTGGACTTGGACTTTTAATTTCAAAAAAAGATTGGACTGTGGTTGGACATGGACTGAATTTTGAAAACTCAAGACTGGATCTGGATTTTTATGACCCGGATTGACCCATGCCCGCAACAAAAAACTCGTAATCTGCCCCGTTCCTGTAACCCCTTCTAAATTTTGGCTCGTACCCAGCCTGGCCCATAACGAAGGCAGTGTCTATTTTGCCTCATAAGGCAAAACCACTGCAGTGCCTTTTTTGCCTCATGAAGGAAAATCACTAATTGCCATTATAGGCTACGTGCAGGGCTCACATAAGACAAACATAGGCAATCGAGTTGGTATCAATTAAATTTCTTTGAAAATTTTGAATATTTTAAAAAATACTGTTTAAACTTGATCTTCTATAGGTAAAATTCATGTGTTTCAAAATTCGGTTTTGTAGCAGTTGTAGTGGTTGGACAACAGTTTTGTAGGTTCCCTCCCAAATAAATTATGCAGTAAGCCTACTGTAAATGCGAACTAATCTATATTGCACTTTCAGTGATTCAGTTTCAGAGAACATAGCTTTCTAGGTCCTCTGTGCGCCCTACAAACGAATATTACCATACCACCGAAGAGGTACAATTCACAGCACAATGAGTACACAACACACACAGCATATATCAGGGTCTCAAACACGCGGCCCGAGGGCCGCATGTGGCCCGCGAGAGCATTTTGTGCAGCCCGCGATGTTTTTTGGGATTTTCCCTAAAATTTCCTAGGTTGCGCTATCAAATTGCACAATCAAATAATTAACATTTTTTCGTTTATGCACCGGTGTTTAAAAGTGCTCTGTTAGCGAGTGAACAAGCTCCTGTGGAGGTCTGGAAATGGCGCCACATGTAATGTAATTGTCACCGCTAGATGGTGCCCATAAGTAACAAGTAACTGTGATAGACACCACAAGCGAATTATTGTAATTCACTTATCCCTATATAACCATAGCGCAAGCTAGTATCAGTTGAGTGATCTCGTCAGGTGAGCTCTGTTGCTGCTGGTGGCTTTCCTGTTGGTTTAATGACCCGAATTGCCATTTTTCGCTTGTGCTTGCCCAAACAGTTCAAGGCGATGCAGATACTTGTAACATTCCTTTTCAACGAACACAGAGACGGCTAGAAATGATTTGCCTATCACTCATGTTACATTTTGCAGGAAATAAGATTAAGCTGTTTCTAGTAAGGTTCAGGTACTGCCACTGTTGCGTAAGCATCACAATACATCCCTTTGTTACTTTGTAAGTCCTCAGTCCAATGCTGAAAAATTTTTTTGTAATACCTTAATATACACCAACATTTTACTATGATCTACTATTAAATATATTTCAAAAATGAAACATGTCTCATCTGATAACGACGAGCTGCGTCATAATAAAACTATAGAATCAATCATGTTCATCTTCACACAATTCCAAACTACATGTTGTTTGAGATGTACTCAGTCTGAAAGTTGAGATATTGAGTGGCAGGGAACATTGCAGTCTATCGAGAGCGATTAGACAAGTAGATTTTTAGTAGGCCTAATGTGGTTTCGAAATATCGTAATTTTTCCTCAAACAACTATTATTCCATATCTAGATTTTTGTATGGCCACATTTCATTTCATTTGGATAATCCGGATCTGAATCCGGTTGAAAGAGAAACGATATTCAATCCAGTCCAAATCCAAAAAAATCCAATTGTCTGACCGGATTGGACACGAAATCCGGATCCTGTACACCTCTGACGTGAATGAACCAGAGCAAAACAGAACCATCAGCTTGTTACGTCATCTCTACCGCAACCGCAGTCTGCTCTGCAAACAACCTGCGTTGGCGGTAAACTCGAAAAGGGCAAAGAAAGGGCTACAGTGCAGTATGGTCACTGTTGCCACTTCCGGGACTTGTGATGTTTTAACATCAGATCTGATGTTTTGAGAGAAATTTCTGATGCCTTCTCTTGAGCGAGTTGTTGAAACCAATGCTTTGCCGCACTACAGTACATCGATGATCTGAACATCGGGAAAACGAGGCTCCAGCTTGTTTGATGCACAAATTGATAATCGCAGTTGTCTGAATATTTTTGTTAATATCTGAGAACTCAGTACCCAGTACAGTCCCAAGATATTTGTAGTGGTTAGTAGATTTTACATTTTGATCACTCAGTGCCACTGATGCCAAATGGGGTGATGACTGTGCTTTTTGCATTGTTTCTTAACCTAAACGTCATACAAAGAGTTTTACTGCAGTTGAAAATTATTCCATGTGATTCTGCATAAGCCTCACACACACCTAATATTTTGCAACCCATGTAGGGCCTACACTTAAAAAAACAAATATCATCATCATGTCATCAGCAAACGATCAAGTGATTTAATAAAATTTTCCCAATGTGACATCCTGCTTTAATATTGTTTAGTTCATTGGATAAATCATATAAATTTACAGCAAACAAGTATGGACTTGATACCCCCCATTGCTTAACCCCACTAGTAACATGAAACGCTTCATACAAATGCTTGCCCCATTTTTTTGCATTGTTTGTTCCTTGTGCCAATGTTTCAGTAGCCACACAAGACACATTTTGGCACATTTCTTTGAATTAATTTCTCAAATAATTTCACGTCTAATACTCAATCGAATGCTTACAAGGCAGCTAAAAAAATAGCATCTGCACTGATGAACCACAGATGTGAAGCAGTTTGCTTCAACAAAAATGTACACTTTAACACTGATCAGTACCATGTGCAGCCTTAAAACCAAACTGATTATCTATAGTTCCAAGAAAAGGAAAGATGCTAGATAATGAATGTTCTAGTCTCTTTGACACCATGTGGCAACTGTCCCAGACAACGTGCGCAAGAAAACACAATGAGCCAAGTCAAGACAGCTGTCTTGCAGCAACGCTAGCAGGTGTATTTTCATAAACAAGCAGACAAGATGAACCATGGAGCACAAGTCAGCTGTTGCAGCCAAAACAAAAGCATCATCATTAATCAGATTAATTAAATCAATGGCAGTGGCTACAGAACCGCCCATGGATCTTTAAATTAGAAACCTTGTTCAACCACCTTGTGTAAGTAATGTGACAGTAATGCACGAGGAAAATGCAGTAGGCTTGGTAGAAGCATAAACCTTAACCCAATGGTTCTTAATCTTTCTACCCACTTGTACCCCTTGAGCTTTCGTCAAATTTTCTCGTACCCCTTGTCTGAAATCAAATAGTAATCGATACTAACACAATTTCATTCATTGCAATGATATAACAATACAATGAATTTACAATAAAGTACACTAACAATCAAACATAGTTAATGGCTTTTTTGTTGTTTTTTCAATGATCATGCTGCAGTGAGGCTCTTTGTTTGAGATAGCCACTCGCATGTCTTCATTGGGCTTTGAAAGATTCCTGACCTTACTTTTGAGGTATAAGAGAAGAGAAACTGCTCTTTTTAACATAAATAGTTTGTTGCTAATGGCAGAAGCACTTTTAAAGCTGCCTTTGCTAACTGCGGAAAACCATTAAGTTGCGTGCACCAGAAAGTATCTAACTGCATATGGAAATAAATTTTTATTTTTCTATTGGATTTCATTTCAGGTGTATCTTCCTTCATTCCACCATTGTCATCTGTACATTTTAGGTTAAAAATAAATGGGTGTTTTATCCAACCGTGTGAAACAGAAATCCTGGCTGAAAATGTCAGTGGAAGGACTGCCGTATAACACCTGCAAATGCTTTTAAATTTTAATGACAATGGGCAAGGATATTTTTCCATTGGAAAGTAGTAGTACATCAAGTTGTAGAAAATTAGCATAGTTGCCTGATCAAATGAGACAAATACCGCTTGAAAGTTTATTACTGAAGGCAGTGATCTTTCCCTAGCTTTGATCACGTTCATAGTCATTGCTTGAACTGAATGGAAGTGTTAAGTCGTTGAGGTGGCTGCATATATCTGCAAGGTAGCCTATGCCAGAGACATAATGAACTCATTTCCAATGTGCTCTGCTCTGCCACTATGACTATCTCCGTGTCTCAGAAACTGCTAAGCACTTGACCACGGGATAGCAATAGCACTTGACCACGGGATAGCAATGGCAGTTTCGTGTATTAAAGAACATTGTGTTGAGCTTAAACTTTGTTACAAAAAACTCTAAAAAGACCGTGATTCAAGGCTTGGCTTCTGACAAAGTTTACTGCACTCACAACAATGGACAACACATCTTAAAATTTTCAGGGCGTGTATGCCTAAAAATCTTGGTGCTTTGTACCCCCCTGTTTTGGTGCTTTGTGGCCCCAAGGGACATGTGTATCACCAGTTATAAATCATTGCCTTAACCCCAACTGTAGTCCTAGCGTAATGTGAAGGTAAAGCTAACCTAATGCTAACTCCTAAACCTAACCCTTAAAATAAAAGTTTGGAAAATTTAGAAAAAAGTAAAGAAAAACTGGTCCCATGAATTGAAATGTACAAGCTGCCACTACTACGAAAACGCAAGGCACCCAACATGCGAGGCAAACTCACAACCATCGGCATGGCAGACTTGAAACCTATCTGTTACGCTACTAGGTTGACATCGTTTCAGTGACAAACCAACCCTTTATTCGAAACACATTGTACAAGCTGGTACGGTGGAACAAGTTTTGAAACAAGAAAATCCATGGCCGGTTCCGCAGCCACTTTCTAATTAAAAATCATAGCAAAATATTGAAATTGATGCAATTTGAAAAATTTTAGCTCATGGATTGTGATTTTTGAAGTTTTTGAGAATAAGGTAAGGCATAGAATACATTATATTTTTGATAATGAAGCAGAAAACAAGATTTAAACATTTTGTAAATACTGATTATCAGCATCGGCTATTGGTTCATGAATGCCTGATATATCGGTATTGGCCCCAAAAAAGCCATAGTGGTCGATCCCTACTATTGTTGTGGGGCAATTCCGTGTCAATTCTCAGGAAATGGTCAGGTCACCCGGACTCCAATTTTCCTGAAATTTTACTCAAATTTCAAGAAAATTACCGCCATGATTATCCCATGTGATGATCATCTGCAAATTTGAATGTTTGTCAAGAAATCATATGATTATAAAGCTTTTTAGTTCGAGGTGTTTAGCCGGGGGGCACAAATTGTTCATATTTGACCATGTTTAAAGCCTTATGACTGCCAAACTACATCAGTGAACAGCCCCAATTTTTCAGGGATGCTAATAACTTTGCCAAATATTGAAAAAATAACATTGTCTACATTGTGACTTTCAAAGATCACGGACACCCAAAGTTGACTGTTTCTAGCTCTTGCTACAAATTTTTGAAAATTTTCAAACCTCGCCACGGTTTTATTTCTTGATATTTTTTGCTCATGTTTGGAAGAATTGCTGATAAAATTATCTTTGACCTTAGAAAATTTTATTGCAAAATATCAAAAGGTTGTGAGATATCTTGGGCCAAACTTGGCACGAAATGAAAAATCTAGAAAAGTAGGCGGAGGAGCTATGGTGTTGGTAAGGCAATCGAAAACTGCTGGTTTTAGGCTGAAATCCAGGTACGATATGTGTGAAGACCGGCCGTCAAAGTGTTGAGTGAAATGAAACAAAATTTTTCAGTTTTATTCCACTTAAACAAGCAATTGACTTTGCGCAAGACACAATAGAATTCCAGAATTTAGTAACGAATTTGTGAAGTAACAATGCTAGCTTGAATAACAATGGTATGTATAATGAAAAATAGTGAATATTAAGACCTCTGTATTATATAAAATTTGTAGTTTTTGCACAAATTTTGTCAAAGTTTTTCTCTATGAAAACATTGAGAACCATCCATGAATTTTGTATAGTAAACTTGCCATATCAAAATGAATATGTGAAAATTTTTTCAATGCGAATTTTCACTGCGGTCATGGGTAACCGAGGCGACAAAAGTACCCCACTTTTCTAAGTTTTTTCATTTCGTGCTAAGTTTGGCCCAAGATATCTGACAACCTTTTGATATTTTGCAATAAAATTTTGTAAGGTCAATGATAATTTTATCAGCAACAATTCTTCCAAATATGAGCAAAAAATATCAAGAAATAAAACTGTGGCAAGGTTTGAAAATTTTCAAAAATTTGTAGCAAGAGCTAGAAACAGTCAACTTTGGGTGTTTATGACCTTTGACCTTTGAAAGTCACAATGTAGATAATGTTATTTTTTTAATATTTGGCAAAGTTACTAGCATCCCTAAAAAATTGGGGTTGTTCACTGATGTAGTTTGGCAGTTACCAAACATAGGCTTTAAACATGGTCAAATATGAACAATTTGTGCCCTCCGGCTAAACACCCCCCAACTAAAAAGCTTTATAATCATACCATTTCTTGACAGATTTCATTCAAATCTGTAGATGTTTATCATATGGGACAATGACAATTCGAGTAAAATTTCAGGAGAATTGGAGACGGTGACCTGACCACTTCCTGAGAATTGACACGGAATGGCCTTGTGTTTAAAGCATTGATCATATCCATACCTCATTTGCTATGGTAATTCTTCTACCATCTTGTGGAGAGACATGTGTTAAGTAACAAGCACCAGGCTCACCAACAACAACAATGTGTTCTTGGAGCTCAGGTTTTTGGTAATATTTGCCAGTTTATTCATCATGTTCAGGCAATAAGGTGGCATCCTTTCTTCCATCAATATAAAGCCTGTGAATGGACTTGTAAAATATTGCTTATTGCCTAATTGTGTTTCTGTACTTTTTTCTTTCTTTTTGCAACTTGTTTTTGTCAGTGACATGGTCTAAATCCATAGTTAAGCCAGCTTCTTTCCAACTATTTACATTTATTCAAGGCAGTGTCTATTTTGCCGCCAAGATGCCAGCAGCAACAGGCTTGGCAGAAACGAAGTAAACACAAAAGATGAACCCTCAAGGTAACCCTAACCTTAACCCCTAATGCTAACCATAATGCAAACACTAACCGAAGCCTAAACCGAAGACCTAAGGGAAAAGTTGGAAAGTTATGAAAAAAGTAAAAAAAAGAAAAGGGAAGTCGCCAAGGTGAGAGTTGAACCGACAAGCTATGGTATACCCTACTTGAAGCATAACCACTATGCTATGAGCAGCACGCTGATTGCGTGACAAACTGACCTTTTTATTCGAATTGCATCATGCCACGAGACCGAATGTTCGACTGGCAGCACAGTAGCTCTAGCCAATCTGTTGCCGCCAGAATATTGGTGGTAAAATAGACACTACCCTCCTTCAAATACATTCATTCACCATGAACAATGATTTCTTTACCTTTTCCGTAAAACTACTTTCTTTTATGAACTTGGCCTTTGTCTGCTTATTTTTTTCCATCCAACTGACTTTATGAAAGGAAGTGACTACGGTTACGCCTGGCCTGACACAATTCAAATGAAGGGGTCAGTTGTCATTTAAACGGCGTGGATATCGTAGCCTAGGGGTTATGCATTATGGCTGCTATGCCAACGGTTTTCGGTTCGACTCTCACCTTGCCGACTTTCATTTTTTTCAATACTTTTTTTCAGGCTTAGGTGTTACCATTAGGGTTACGTTAAGGCTACGGTTAGGGTTAAGGTTAGGTTTAGGGTTTATCTTTTACATTTAGTTCATTTCTACCAAGCCTACTACACTCTACACTCTCATCGTGTGTTACTGTTATGTCACACTACACTCTCGTCGTGCGTTACTGTTATGTCACAAGTGGCGTGTGAATAAGTTTTCAAATTTCAAGATCCACAGGCATATCATCTGTGGCCACTGCCTTTAAAAAATTGTTGTTTGTTGAAAATGCATTGATAAATTGGTATCTTCTTGATATATTATAGATTGATAAAAATCTTGACAATTTTATGAACTTGTACTTTGTTTTCAAATGTATTGTTTTAATGCAAAAAAATCAGTAAATAAAACATGAAAAAATCTGGTGAAAAACAATATTCTTAACAAAGCAAACGTTTTACTGTTTCCTGAATATTTCCTTTTGCTGGACCGAAGTTTTGGCAGAAAATACATGGCTTTCATTTTGGCGATTCACATGTCAAAAACATTTGATCAACTTGATTATTAAAGCAATTCCTTTTAAGGAACTGATTTGTTTTCAAGGTGTGGATTTATATGTTACCTTGCTGGTGAAACAGATATATTCATCTCTTAAAAATTTGTATTGTATTAGGCCTAATAGTACCACAACACTTGTTGAAATTAGAATTAATTTAAACTTGCAATATCTGTTACCAATTATTGTGAAAGTATATATAATTATGATTAATGATTCTTTTAAAGCAGTATTATTGTCAGAGATATACTGTCAAAATATTCAGACATCTATGTATAATGGAGTTTGATGGTTCTCTGACACCACCTTTAACTGAGGATGAAGATTCTGACAGTGACTCTTTGTCTTGTCATCATTCACCGATTTTGAATAAGAGGTTGAAGCTGGATGAAAAAACAGATGAAGTGATTATATCTAGTGACAATCAGAGTAGAACAGAGAACGATTCACATTGTGATCCGCTACTTGATAACAACCTTTTTAGCATACTGTGAGTATATTTTTAGTGTCATAATGTATAGATATATGCACTATTTGATAACAACCTTTAAGCATGCTGTAAGTATTTTTGGTTTCATAATTTGTTTTGTGCATTATGAAACATTTAGAGGTTCTAGAATATTCCGAAATCTTCATATTGAATCCTATTCCAGAATGACTTGTTGGGAGCAATATGAGCTGATCGCACAGAGGTTGAGAACAGCGGTCAGTGATTACACGACCCGTTAATTAGCTCCTTACGTCACTACGTAGTGCCGTGAACTTGTTGAGTGTTTCTTTGTTTCTCTTACTCAGGAGCGTAAAGAGTGCAAAATTTATTGAAATTATTTGTTTTACCTACTTTGCAATTTTTCACATTTATGTAATCCAAATTTATTTCGAACCTAAGTATTCAACAAAACTCTGATTTTTGAATTCGAATCCATAGGATTTGATATTCCATTATATGCATCACTATTCATAATGTATAGATACGCATGTTTAGAAAAAATTTGAACTAAGCTCATAAAACATGAAAACACAGCCACTTATTTCCCTTTCGTGATAAAATCCTTTAAGGCTCATTGAAGTCTATTTTGCCGTTTTGTGCTTTGTCTGCTCTACAAAAACGTTTGGATAGATAGAGCATGCCTTCTCTGTTTTACTGCACATAGCGTCCACATAAAAGACTAGAGTTTTTTCATAATTTTTAGCTATACATATTCTACTTGTAAAAAGATGATAGGAAACTGCTATGCACCTTTTGTGCAAAGATGCAGCTAACAAAAAATGTTTGTTTGCTTTAATATAAAAACTTCATGGAGCAAACCTTGCTGGACATAAAATTAAAAAATGCAGATTTGTTCCGTGAAAGTTGGTGTTGTTAAAACAAGGAAACATATCGATCACTCAACAATCGTATTTGGAAGATGTGAGCACTGCTGTGACTGTTGTCATTGTCAGTGGGATAGGCCATAATGCAGCAGGGCATGGTGCCAAAAATGGCCTGTACTTTACAGTGTTTGTGTCTGGACTGATGACTATTTCTAGTTGTGTAGTATTTGTTGCAGTAGTGATGAGTCATTTGTAACCCTGGACATGAAACATTTGATGAAACTAATACAGTAGGCTCCGCTTAATATGACCACAGATAATACGACCAGCCTCTTATTATGATCAATTTGGTACGGTCCGGAATTTCTCCATTTAAAGTTCTCTGTTTAATATAACCAAATTTCGGATAATATGACCAACATTTTCTCCATCTTTCTTTATTACAGTGCAGTACATTTTTTCCCGCCACGCACTTATAACTTCGCTTTTTCAACATGTGTGTTTTCTGTACGCGTGTGGCATGTGCGCTGTAGTGTGTGTGCTGGGTGTCGAGTCTTAATGGCGAAACAGTCACATTGCTATGACGTAGATTTACACGGAGAAGTGTATGTGCTGTAGTGTGTGTGCTGCGTGTTGAGTCTTAATGATGAAACAGTCACATCACTATGACGTAGATTTACTTGGACTCTGACAGCCAGAAAATGGACTTCAGTCCGTAACACAGTTGTACTGCATTCTTTGTTTCAAATCGGCCATAAACGTTTTACAGCTTAAGCAACATGTTGCTGAAAAGAGCTCAGACAGATGTTACAGCATCCGAAAAACTTAACTTCTTGAGCAATTTTAAAAGCTGCCCAAGATTTTTTGCACCTAAAACTAACTAACGTACGTGTGTAACATTTCAAATTTGTTTTGCGGTGCTTTGATATGTTACTTTGATTAAACGTTACTTGAACAGTTGTTTACTTTGTTATACTGTACCAGTGCTTGTAGATATTGTTACATACTGCACTCAGTTTTACCGTCACTTGTACTGTTACAGTACTGTACTTTGTTTTACTGTCAACGTCACACTGTTACTTTGGTTAAACAATGAATTTGACGGTATTTGGGCTTCTTGTGGTTTACGGCGTCGATTCAGGTGTGGTTATGGCTGCTTCGGTTTTTATGACCATTCAGATATTATGACCAAAATGGTCTGGTCCCAAGGTGGTCATATTAAGCGGCGTCTACTGTAATTCAAAGCACAAGGTTAGAAATGTAGCAAGTTCCGCTTTATGAGTCTTTGTCATAACCTGCGGTGCAATTGCACTGAGTCTNTCAGTTTGAGAGTGTAAATTCTATCATCAGCTGGTTCAACCAGGTAATAACAGTTCAGATNTTGGGAGATTTTCCTACTTGTTCCACACCTTGGTTGNCAGTAACAAATCTNANCATATTTCTGTGTTCTTTGGATGTGTCAGAATGCCATTCTAGTCAGAATTGGATTTTTTCCTAATTCTGACCATAAATGAGTTAATTCTAGCAAGATTTTCTTACTTCTTGTGAAGCTTTTTCCTGTTAGCAGATTATTGTGGTAAGTGTAATAACGGTTCACAGTATTTTGTTGAAACATAGCAAGAATAATTTGGAGCAGACATGGACAAACTACAGCCTGTTGAGCTTTTTTAGCCAGTCTGCTGAACTTTTCCAAATTTTATTAATAAAGACAATTCTTTTCACATATTCCTTGCAATATCCATGCTTCCCCAATAGAAGATGTTCTGTATTACTCTGCTCAATATCACTTTGCTTCTTAAAACATGTTCATCACGATTTGGTATCTCTACAATGGCATTGATTTGCAAAAATATGGCAGAGCGTTGATTTTTTGTGAGTGACGTCATAAGTGGAGGACTTTTAGTCCACCTTGGCCCACTTCAGCTGGCCCTGAGCCCAAACCGTTAGATGGTAGCATTTTGCTAAAGTTTTTACTGGAAACTAGGCTGCAATCGAGTCTTTTGATACTTTGGATGACCTGCTGGGGTTTCGGGTTCAAAAGTTATGATCTAAAGTAATAAAAATATTTGACTAATTAGATAATTAATTAATTTGTGCGTTTTAGATCATAACTTTTGAACTGGAAACGCTAGAAAGTCGATCATAGGCTCAAAAGACTTGAACTCGAGTTTAGTTTCAAATAAAAATTTCAGCGAAACACTTTGGCCTGGGGATTGGGCTCTAAGCTAGGAAACATGAAAACTACTTCACTTATGACGTCACTCACCAAAAGTAACCCCCAACCAAAAAAATTTTTTTCGAGTGCAGACTAGGAGACCGGCTGATCCATTTGAGCCCTTGAACAGCTCTCTAGTGCAATTGGCAGAGGAGCTATGGCATTGGTAAGGCAACCAAAAACTGCTGGTTTTAGGCCGAAATCTAGGTACGATATATTCGTAGGCCAGATCTCAAAGTGTTAACAGGCCCATTGTTGCGCGTTTATGTCTTTTTTCTATGAAGAAAAATCTGATGTTTTTTGAGAAATCTGATATGTTTTCAGAATTTTGATCTTATATTCCTTGGCTTAGTTACTGGGTATCATTGCTATGGCAAAATGTTAATTTCATTTGTGTTGTGTAAGGTGTACTTTTTGTGTCATTGTTTTTGTTGCATTGTATTAGCAACAGTGATTTGCAACAGTACCTTATAAACTTCTTTCAGATCTTTTATGCCTGGGATGTTTTTTTCTGATGAAGAACGAGTAACATCACTATTCTACAAATGTGAGTGCTTTGTCAACTTCGTCATGTTGATTGTTGTGAAGCTGTGTCAATAATATTTAGTTATGATTAAAATGTGCTGAAATATTATTTGGAGTATCAGATAACCAGTACAGTATGCCGCAAGTGTTTATAGTTTGTGTTTAGCTTGATGAAAATCACATTTCATTGTATCAGCATACCTTTGGTACTATGTTTTTAACAGCCACATGAATATGCAGTATAAAGCTATGTATGAACTAGTGTTCTACTGATAGACTAATTGTGCTGATACTGACATTTTTCATTGCCAAAAACCAACACTGTACCAATAATTTTGCATTTCTCAAACCATAGTTGTAAGAGATTACAATGCATATCAAACCTATGAAATTGGAAATAGTTCACAACTGAAGAAATACATGGAAATGCTTGCATTTTTGCAATATAATGATTAAATATTTGAAATTTAACAAGTTTAAGTGATAGTTCAAGAGATTTAGTGTTAAATTGCGATGGAGTAACAGTTTGGGCTTCTGAAAACTTGGTGCAAAATTATTGCATAGTGGCTTTCATGAGGAAATATTGGTGATGTACATGGTGAAGGATTGCTGATATGATACATTGGCATCACTACATTGGTTGATTTATATCAGTATACAGGTGTATCGGTCAAGCTCTATACAAGTGGTCTTCAACCTTTTTTGTTAAATCGCCCACCTACAAGAACGTTGCTTAAAAATCGTGCCCCACTTATGATTTCAGTGTTGGCAAAAATATTATTTTAGTTTTAAAATATTTCAATGCTAATGAAATAAAGGGACAATTATTAACACAAAAAACGAACAAACAAAAAGAACGCAATTGCATTTGTAGAAACAATGTTATTAATTTCCAAAAACAGTTGGTCTTAAGCAGGGCTGTGGAGCTGGAGCATGGAAGCGGAGCCAAAAAATTTTGAATTGTGTGGTGGAGCCGGAGCCTGAAATTTGAGTTCCCGTTCAACAGACACAGTTTGTGGAGCAAGCCAACTGTACAAATAATAGAATTGTTTTTAGTTTTTAATGGATCAAATTGTTCTGGAGCCAGAGTCAAAAACTTTGAAGGTTGCAGCTGGAGCAAAAATTTTTGGATGCCTGGAGCCAGAGCCCGACATTTGAGTTTCGGCTCCACAGCCCTGGTTCCAGCTACTGTGAACCTTACCCCTGGCTTTTCATCTGCAAGTTTTTTAAAGCAGTTTGCAAATTGGTCAACTTAAGTCGTATGGTGTTTCCACCAGTCTATGCTCATGTCAAGACGATTGCAGTATTTATTATGCATGTGCAGTACTTGCTTGAAACTTGCTCAGCAACATATTTTGTGGGAAGCTTTAGTAATATTAGCTAACTTCCTCAAAAATTTCTGGAAAACTCTCACTGCACTTGATCCAAACATCTGGCCACCCGTGTTAATAAAATATGGTAAAGACTTCATCATCGCTTTGGCAGTCGATGAAAAGTTTCTGGATGTGGAATCGTGTCTGCTTATGTTAGTTAACCGGCAAAACACTTCACCCAGTCATTTTCTACGCAATCCAACTTTTGGCAGTATTTCCACAACAGAGACTTTTTGGCAAACCTCAAAGTACAGGTGGCGAATACGATTTTTTGGAATGTTTAGTTTAGCCATAGTGGGGGATGGTTGGACTTACTTGCTAGTATAAGTTATCCTTTTCCTAGCCTACTGTACTGATATGCTGTGTCATTAGTCAGATGAACACAGTACAGCTATATCCATAAGCACAGTAAAACACTCAAACTGACAGAAAAACACGATAAGAATGTTTTACAACTTACGGCTAACTGTAATTAATTCTGCTAGCTAGTAATTGCTGTGTAAATTGTAAATTGTCTCGTAACAGTCATTTTTCACGTATTTTTTAATAGAAGACACTTGGATCCACGTTTTACTCAAGTTATAAACCAAAGTTTATAAATCACATGATAACGCACCAGGACATGTTTTGCCTACGAAACAATGTCTTGGCAACGCTCTACCTATGAAGTTATTGTTTCAAGGCAATTTTGCTAATAATAAGACATACAATTGGGGGGATTTGTGTCAGTTCACAGGGAGAAATAATTAGGCTAAACTTAATCACAACTTTTTATTAATATTCTTAATCGCAGTGAAAGTTGATGTGACGATTCAGTGGTGGCAATGTTATAATTGTTAAACCATTTTTAGTATCTTCAAAGAAACTGAAGTTTTTCATCTTTAAGAAATACGGTTCGGCTGATAAGGCATTTTTCAATAGATATATCAGTGTCGATTGCTTTCAATCAACATAAATATGCTAAAACGAATCAATGCATACTACTGTATACGAGAAAAGTATAAACTTCCACATGTGTTGACATGCCTTGAGACTTGCAAATGTTATAGCTTGATTTTGCTTTTTTGACGCTGCCTATCCAACGACTGTAGGTCAACAAAATACGAAACTACTTATTGCAACAGCTTCCCCACTATTTTATCTTATGTTAAACATTAGGCTTAACATTATACCTGAAAATTCATCAGAACCGCAGTGCTTGGCTCCCAACCAGTAACACTCTCCATGGCCTTGGATATAATTAATGCAGTAATGCGTTACACAGGACAATGGTAGTTTGATTGTCACATCATCAGTCCTCTATCTTGTGTTTTATAACCTTTTTTACAAAACATGGAGTTGAAAATGCATCAAATGAATTGGTTCCAAAGCGGCAAATCTAGTTTTTATTTCTGGAATCAGTTCAGCATTTTAGTACATTCTAACCTGCAGAAATCACCCCCTGGGGGGTGATTTCGCCCACATTGAAAATCACTGCTCTATAAAAACCTTAGCAATCAATTAACTACCGTATTACATATCTTGTTTTTCATTTGCATAAAAAATCAGTAGTTATGCACTGGAGATATATCTTTCTCAGGTGTTATGTGCATACGGCATGTGCATCAATTCGCAACTGGTGAGACACACAATGTTCATTATGCAACTGATGCCAGAGAAGGGGTTCTTGCATTGTTACACTCTGTTTCTGTTTCAGTTGAAGAAATGTGTCAAGAAAATTTTGAAGGTAAATATATTTTTGTGGGTCTATTACTAACCGGAAAAAGCTTGGATTGTATTTCGTTTTATTTTAGGTTGTGAAGAAATATGCTGTACATTTGCTTACAGCTGGCATTGTACATAATTAGTTGGTTTATTTTTGTTGCATGTAAACTGACACTCTTAAAAATTTTGATAATAGATAAGTGATAAGCACTAAAGTTTTTTTTCTGAGCATGAAAAAAGCTTATGAATCTTAATTTTGTAATTTGAACACACCAGCTTAAATTTGTAAGTTCTAGATTTGCTGACATCAAAATTCTCACTATTTTGATATACTTCATTTGCTGTTAGAGTAGTAGGCTATATATAAGAATGATACCTGATGCTTGTAAAATAATAAGTTGTGTTTGTAGGAATCACAGAAAATCTTGTTTCAAGAGTCTGGGATGAAACAAAACGACTTTGTATTTATACACGGCTTCTAGGAAGTACTCTCCACAATCGGGATAAGCTTGCTTACCCCCACTGTGGAGAGTACTTATTTTGCTTACCCAGTGGTGAAAGTAGAATAATTTTCTTACCAGAACGATCCAGTATTTGTCAACACCCTCCCAAAATTTCAGCCATAAATACAAAAAAGCAATCAAGAGCACGTCTACTTTTGGCCCACCCTGTATTGTACATTTTAAAAATACAAAAAACGTGCAATACATTGTGAAAACCACCGTTTCAAAATCAACCAAAAAGCGTTAGTGCAAGTTGCTCAACTTGCACTATCTCCGAAAGTGGTTCAGGCAATGCAACTTGAGTAGTCTAAATTTAACACCTCATACTATAGCCTACTT
>JGI24158J21664_10000425_pt1 | contig 37747 bp, 13 predicted proteins | sample Ectturendosymbi3_FD_21664 | JGI IMG/M metagenome (IMG submission 21664) | reverse complement strand
AGGAACAACTCCAATCGTAACGCATTGCGCAACACGTGCAGAGTTTCTACGTCATAGCATGTATGAAGCGGTTTCTCTCAATGCCATTATGACTCATGAATTGCAACGTCTTTATCGAAAGGTGACATTCAGAGAGGGTTTCCTATAGTCTTAGCACGATTTGCTTTTTGCAATTGAAGTGTAACACTCATAACGTAACAAGGTAACAGATCACTACACCACTAGTTATAATCGAAATCTTTATATAGCTATGTATGCATGTGTGGAATTGTTTTGTATTTTAACAAATGTCAGCAACAAATTTGTGTTTGAGCGATTTCCGTTAAGGGGGCTCTAGCCCCTCAGCCCCCCCTGCGTGCGCCCCTGGCTGCTGCAGCAGTTTTTCTCACACAATGAGCAGCACTTAAAGTATAGTGGAAGCTCTTTTGCTAAACTGAAAATTCAACCTTGAAACGCCTCTTTGTTAATTCATAGGGATATGCAGTTTCGCCAATGAAACAAGAAAACTTAGTTTAAAAATGTATTTCTTTACAGTGTTTCCAACCGCTGCAACTGAGAAAGTGATATAATGTGTAAGGGTGTTGGACTCAAAATGTCTTGTATCTGGAAGCTTCCATTTTGCAAGTGAAGTTTTACAGTATAGGCCTACATGCGAACGTACACAGCTGATTTTACCTGCTAACATATCTTCTATGGATTTTTTTTCTAAAAATTCATTTGCGGTTTTCTTCTGAAAGTTGTATTGAATTTCGACAGCTGTTTGGACGTACGTGCATCCAAAAAATCGACAAGCGAAACTTTGCAATACCTTTTTACTTCGCGAAGCACAAAGCGAATTTGTGAGAAACAAAATACCATAAACATGTCTTCACAATTCGATACAATGACCATCATTTGTAATGCAAATTCATAAATATTGTCTTGACACCCACATACAATGAAGTATACAACAAACTTACGCACACATGGCGCTAATAAGAAAAACACAAAATGATGAAAGAATAAAAGCATAGACATGTGAGACTAGCATTGGGCACAAGTATAAACAACGTCAATACGGTTGCTATGAAATTTAGCACAGCTATGATAAGTTTCCAGTGTAGACCAATTCGTAACCTGTTCTGGGAAGTGGTTAGCTGAAATGGCCTAGTGATCATTTGGGCGGTAGTCCTCCAAAAGGCGAAGTTACTTATACCTTAAAAACAGCAGTTGGTTAATAGAAATAAGTAAAAGTTTGTTGCACTGAGTATGTGATTTTATATGCGTAATGCGTTTATACGATTAATGGAAGCAAAATACGATTTAGGCAATATTAAGTGGTCACAAGTAATCGGCTTAACTCAGCCACATACAATGCTTCCAGTTTTCGCGTATATTACAAATAATGGGTAGTATCTCGAAGTGGAAAGCGTATACGAGATAAATAAAGAACACCGGCAATGTTTTTGTATCTGATTACAACGACCAAATAACTGTGAGTCAACCATTTTTGATAAGATTCGGAAATGTAAGAAAGCATATATTCAGTAAGCTTTCGTTTTTGCAGAAAGCATGAGATTTTCTTGACTGCAAACGCTTTACTTACAACACTTACGTAGCGCAAGATTAGCACATTAGCAGCAGCTTATCATAATGTTTATGTGCACAGTCAGCATTGTTGGTATCCAGTTACCCACGGCTGCTGGTCTCCATGCATCAGATCCTGATTTTTTCTGATCTTTTTTAGTTCTGTGTTGCCATTTTGCAACTTCGCAAACTTGATTGAAAAAGAACAGTTTAGGTAATGCCTGGTCCCAGGTCCGTCGTCACGGGGGGGGGGCTTATCCCCCTCAAACACAGCTCCAAGTCCCCCAAATTGAAGTAAGAAACATATTAAATAAACAGAGTTTTTGTCAAATTTCAGAATGTCAAACCCCCTGCACAAACGTAAAGCCCCACTGTTGAAGATTTTCTGGTGACGGTTCTGCCTGGTCCAACATGCATCAGTAACGAGCACACAAAACGACCGTAATAGCGTGTAAAATCTAGAAAACTTGAAAAGAAAAGAAAAGCAAAAGATGATGATTTCATGCATGGCCAATTAGTTTCATGCTAAACTTCAACCAACAACATGTCACGCATCCCGTATGCACTGAATCGCAGGTACAATTCGCTTGCGACATAAAGTAGAGTGTGTCATTTTTCGAAGTTGCCGAAAACCTCCCTGAGAGGCATCTTAAACAGTGATTTCATTCTACGAATTGTACAGATAAGCATATCATTTCTTCGGTGCCAACAAACATACAAAACACATTAGACATCATATTGCGTTATCAATGCCTTTAATTATAGGTTTTTGTAGATTTGGATTTTTGCACAAAATCAAAAATTCTCTTTTTCTTCCTACAATTCAGCATCACAATACCACAAGTGCGACGCAGCTGAATATGATCGCAAAGTGTTTTGCTTGGAAGTCGACATCGCGCCAGTTACTTGTTTTCAGAACGGTAAAATGCAAGCAAAAGCTTGCGGGTTAGATAATGAAAAGTCTAAATTAAGACTTAGCGAAAGAACGCGAACAGTAGTTTCAAACACACGCTAAACCCATAAATCTGTTGTCAACAAAACCAAAAACCAACCCCGAAGGCTTGAAAGGAAACAGAGGCTTTGATTTTCTCCCACGATTTAGTCATCATTAGAGGACGTCTGGCGACTCATTTTCAAAGTATCGATTTAACTCGAAATTGTTAGAACCCATCGTATATTTAATCGCTTCTTTCTAATTGAAACAATTTACTGAATTTTGCAACCGTTAGTGTTTCTGCGGTACTTCGTCATCAGCGCATAACGGTAACAGAACGGATACAAATATGAAACGTAATCCCAAAAGCTCGAATATCGAAATGTTTGAATATCAAGAATAAGAAGGCATAAGGCTTTAAGATAAAATGTCATTGATAAATCTGTCTTCAATACGTTCCTGTGCAACACTTTGACATTCAAAGTAAGCCTTAGCATTTCCATTTCGAAGGAACTTTTTATATGTCTCCGGTTTCCTGATTAAAAACACTTTTAGTGTGTCTTTATCTCTGAAAAGAACTCTATCATTAGCTTTGAGGACATTCATATGTTTTTCACAGTTAGGGACTAGATACCAAATATCTCTTTTCGTTGTTGCCGAAAACAAATAACCTGATTTCGATAACGACCAACGCATGTAGTTGGAGTCTTCATATTCCAGTGTGTAGCATCTGTGATATTCATCGTGGCACGAGTTTGTTATAATCCACATAGGTGTTGGTTTGCCTGGCTGAAATTTCACCTTGAGTCGGCCATGCGTTTGTTTACCAGGCACTGCGTAATGACCTCCTATTTTCAGCGTACATTTGTTATAACATGCTGATGTTCGAACATCGACGTCCATGGCGGGTGCAGCGAAAGGTAACATCCAAGATCCAAAAACCAACTGCAGCCTGAGCATCATCCTCAAGACTTTCTTGAAAGCCATTCTTGCAGTATGCACGTTACCGGCGCAATGAAGCCTGGGTTGACTAAATACTTTCAAATGCAAAGTTAAGGCGCTTCGTGAACTTTTGATAAATATCCAGGTTTTAACTGCTTTATGTACTGTACGAATTCTTTTTTTTAATTGGTGCAGATTTTGGGGAATAATAAACTGGGCCTCCAACGTAAATTGTATGGCAGGTAGTTTCCAGCAGAGGCCGAAAATAGAAGGTGGTCTGGCTTTATTTTGTCTGGAAAGACAATGTAAATTCTTGACGCATCCGGACGGCAACAGTAAACGCGCCCTAATTTTTCCGGACGACTTGAAGTTATTTGTAGTTTAGGTTTATCGATTTGTTGCCTAATAGAAACCAACGGTATGCACGCAGATGAAATATTGTCATTTTTATTTCGAGTACGCTAAACAACAGACTTCATTTCTAAAAAAAAGTTTGACGGGATTTCATCTGCGATCTGGTTTGGTCCAGTTTTGGTGTGAGGTCCGCAGAACTATCAGAGGTTGCAGAAAACCGTAAGGTATTTCGAGTCCTCCCTATAGAGCTTCAGAGAAAAGCGGTAAACTATGAATTTAGAAAATATTCAAACGGTCCAAAGCAGAAAACATAAATGGAATAAGATCCAGAAAAGAACTGATACCTATTTAAATTTAGCAAGATCCTACAACATGAAACTTTGTTTTGCTACAACATGAAACTGTGGCCATAAAGATGACACTTGTGCTACCCTCAATAAATGTTTGTAAATGAGATTTTGCTTTTTTAGTATGGCGGTGTAATGCTGACGATTTGAAAAATATCTAGAGAATTGATGCAGTGGGAGCGGGATTACTCTTATAACAAAGCTAAAGTACAATTTCACAAGACGATTTTTGAAATCGCAGTTGTAGGTTTATCCTGGGGATCGTCCCGGCGTTTTACTACTTTATAAATTTCACCTCCGCGCCTCGCCTGCTTCTCTAAACTAGACTCGTCGATCACACAGACATGACCTGTATTGAATGGAGCTCAGTTTGTTACTGAGAACTCAGTCGAATGCACTCTAACGCGAAGTTTCGAAACGCTGTGTGTGACCTCTGTCAAGCGATCTACTGTACAGAGCAAAATTTTAAAACCACAACTCACCAGCACCTACTCTTTCCTACGAAGCTGACCGCGCTACAGTTTACAGCTACGAGACCATCGCTTCAGTCGCACTACGTATGTATGACGTTACAATGAAAACAACACTTTCTATTCGTTTATCAATGAGGATCGTTGTGTTTGCTCTCAGTCTCGAAACAAGTTTAGCAAACATTTAAAGAAATGCCGCAACGGAGAGGGCCATGTGAAGGCACCTGTCATCCTCGCCGGGTATGCTCAACACCTGCCATGAGTGCCGCCTGGCAGTGGGTTGACAGAACTGGCTCAAAGGACGATGACGACCAGTGAGGATCTGTTTTACACAAGCGTTCTCACGCAACAGCGCATGCTAGTGTTCGTAACCTTTCAGAAAAACTTTACAACAGAAAATGTATGAAAAGCCATCGATACGTCAGTTTAACGAGTATAAACACCATTATTACTGTTGTTCACAAGGGTGGAACGAATAGTTTCAACTACAAAAGCAGTTGTAGATCTGGGTCTGTATCAGTGGCGTATCTATGCAGAATGGCGCCCATGGCAAAGTTTAAATGTGCGCCCTTTTTAATAATGTCTATATTAGATATAGGCACAATTTTTACGAAAGATAAACCATGAAGAAAATAAATGTGTTAAAACAGAAAATATGTGTTCATTTTTGCTTTAAACTTTTCAGCAAATAATAATATATCGAATGTTATCCGCAAATAATATATATATTATAAATAATATATAAACAACAAATAATATTATACAATGTTAGGGCAAGTTGCGCGTACTTGGCAATCGGTGAGACACGTGCTTTACGTCATTAATTACGAGCGCGCTCTTTGTTTTGTGTTTATCAACTCGGGCTGTAAAGATGGCCGAGTTCAGCTCAGTGTTTGTTCACAGTAAGAAGCGACATTTTTTTACTAACCGTGCTGACGGTGCGTTGTGTAAAAGAATACGTTTATGTGGTATGAACTCACACTGCATGGGCACGCGTTACTAAAATACTGCTCCAGTGTAGGACTGAGGAGTCTACAATCCATAAGGACCGTAACATACTTCTGTACTCATTTATTTTTATTATAGAGATTATTAAAACATTCGAATAAAAACGTTATCATGACTTATACATAGTAGTCACAAAAAAGTACACAACATATTAGGACTGCAAACAACATTCTCTTTCAAAATGAAAAACATTTAATTTGGATGGTACGAAAAGTTATTTAATGCAAGTCATGTGTTACTTTTGTTCGAAAGACACAATTTCATCGAAACACCAATTTATCCAGCCTTTCCTTGTTCCAATAAAACAATGAGCTAAGTACAGTGAAACAAGAAAACAACACTTTATGTGCCTTGATCAAACCAAATTCCTCTGTGATTTCGTCCAAGTCAGGTTTCTCTGCTTCAACCCTTTCTATACTTACCAAAGCTACAGTAGATCACACGATCTCTCCTGACCCATTAATGTGAGGCTTGGACTAAACTGATCAGTTTCAGTTTACTGTAAGATCGTTCTGAGCTTGCATCAGATGCTACCATTGTCAGCATTATTTGCAAAGCAACTGAATGTCAGAGGTCTTCAGTACGCGATAGTTACAAGTTGCACGACTACTAGAATTTCACCACCTAGAATTTCTTTTACAATCTAGAATCTCCACGTATAATTGCTTGCCAGGTACAACTGAACTATAAGCAGCTCTTAAATTCTCACACGTAGATTTTACTTTTTCAAAGTCAGGACCGCAACAAAGGCTTCGGCCTTTGGTCAGCCAACAGTAAGCCAAATTTGGACAGAAAAAGCTAGCTCTAAACAAGAAAAAAATCTCATCTTTGATGGGTTAACACTTTTTGCTCAACTGGTACGGTAACGATACTAAACGCTGGTATTTGGAGGACTAACCATTAACTAAGGTTCTCTTCTTTAGTCTTTGGACTGGGACATTGTGTTTAGCCTATTATCGGGCACAAGTTGCCATCGAAGAAGTTTCATAAAGTCGTAGTGGGCGGCAGAAAGACGAGCTTTTGTAGATATGGCACGCGAGTGTTCTTGTTCTGTCTGACCGTCGTGTTGCATCACACTAGCACAGTTTTGTAACAATATTTGATGGTGCCGGCCCAACACGCCAGACTTAATACATTAGATAGGGGCGTTGTGTTGATGCAGCTGTGCAGGTTGTATTGGGCGCAAAATATAGATTTCAGAAAATGCAAATCACAAATTGCAATTTTTGCGCCCCCATCAAAGTACATGGCGCCCATGGCACGAGCCATGTCTGCCATACCCTAGATACGCCGCTGGTCTGTATCCACATTATTGTTTTGACAGTAAATGAAACTCTTATAGATATGCATGCACTCTGTTGTGTAAAATGTTATCAAACGCTTTGTTAACTTACTGTAGATTAGATGTCGTTCTATAATTTGATGAACCTGGTTTGATCACCCAACTTTATTAAATAGGTATTATGTAAGATATTTTAAAGCAGTTTGTTTAGGTGCTTTTAGCAAAATCGTTGAGCTTGATAAATAACATCATCGGTGCATCGTCGTAATTGCAACTGTCTTCAAAACATGATTGGACTGTAATGTATGCAGCATTTGCAGAGAACAACAAGAAACAGGTTTGATCTGTATGATTAGACGGCAAGGCATTATATGCATAAACGCCTTAATCTGTCATAACCTACATTCAGTTAGAAGAGATGATGCCGGCCACTCAGTCTTGTTAACCAATCTTCTAGATTTACACCAATGCAAACACAATTTTTCGAAACTAATCAAGATTTTAAACATTCAAAATTTGGCCAACGTCCGTTTCACCTTTTCGTTTTTTGCCTTGTTTTTTTTCACTGGTAGTTGCAACTGTTTCTTCCTATCAAATAAATTCAAAAGTACACGCAGTAGCTTAAAGTCAAAAACACACTCCTCAGCATAGGTCAATTTTCTGATGTAATCACAATAGCAATTCCAGTTCTGGGAATCTTTGGCAAAATGAAATCAAAGCGACAATCGACGTTTTCAATTTATTTATAAAATGCGTGTTAAACAATCCAAGCGTTTGTTTTCTACATCAACGAGGAAGACGCCAACTTTCTTTTACAAACGGTGTTATTTCATTATCGCACTCGAAATAAAAATGACAATGTTTGCGTGCATACCGTCGATTTCTACAAGGCAAGATTTCGACTAAACTTACCTAAAAATAAATTGAAGACGTCCGGAAAAATTAGGGCGCGTTTACTGTTGTCGTCCGGATGCGTCAAGAATTTCATTGTCTTAACGGACAAAGTAAAGCCAGACCACCTCCTGTTTTCGGTCTCTGGTGGAAACTACCTGCCATACAATTTACGTGGGAAGACTAGTTTAATGCAAAGACACAAGAAAGGCCTTTGCAAAAAACGTATTGTCCATTTTCCAAGAACTTCCTGAATGCACAGCTGATATGGGAGAGGATTGGCGCCTTTTGAAAGCAGCAGAAGTTCCATATGCTGCTTGGGTCCGCGAACGGAAACAACTCGGTGTGGCGAATAACGGCAAAAAAGTAACTCCTTGGCAGGTGCGTAGCCAGAGAGGGCAATCCTCTACAATTCTAAACGTTGCACCAAAATGTTTCAGGTTAATCAAATCTTTGGTGTATAAGCCAAAGAAATACTTCATTACATATCAACGAAGCTGCCTTAGGAGGCTATCCTACTTCAGTTTTAGTCGAATACAAACTTGTATCTAACTGCTTGTAATCATTAACCGCACGTAACAACAAGAAGTAACGCTTTTCGTAGCTTTTTTTGGCGCACCAGCTTCCTGTATCCCACCTAGTGGTGATGTAAAATTAATTTCAAGACCCTCGCAAATTCATCTCTGATGACCCTGGTGTGCTACAGATGTAAACTACCTTATTTGCAGTGTCAACCGTAGTCTTAAATGAATATCGTAGATTGTTGTTTTTGTACAGTTCTAAAACTAAATGCGTGAATATGGCGGTGATGTACATTTTAAATGTCTTGAAACTAACTCAAACTTTGGCTAAGAAGCGATTCAGTTTCAGTCTCATTCATTACGCCATAGTCACAGTATGGCAACAATAGCATTAATTCTACATATTTATTTGTGATGACATGTCTTGTGACCGTTCAATCACGATTATGTGGAGCCTTAACGTTTTCATCACTGCTTAACTTCTCGGCGAGTAAAAATCAGTCTTGTCAAGGTATCAGAATCCGACCTGCTGTACATAGTGTCAAAGTGTTTCAACTTTCATCTGATGTTAATTCCCACCCCATCCTACAGTAAATAATTTGAAATCTTTTAACTGCAACGAGAAGAGTCAGCAGCAAAATTTAACGTAAGTAGCAAGAAACTTTATTGACACTGCCCCTACTTACAAATACTGAGATAGCTTGCAAAGGGGGGATATTAAAATTTAGAAAAACTTAGCAAACTTTCATAAAGTGGCCCCTAAACATCGCAACTGGGAAAAGTAGATGTGGGCTTAAGTGGAAAAAGAATTTTTTTGTTTCACATTTGACCTTGTGAACCAAATTCAAGAGCATAGCGCACATACACAAGGACCAACAATTTGTTAAGTTTTGAAGCTGAACACTTGAAAACTCCCCCCCTTGGCACTTTGTCACATAATTTTTGCTTTGCTTTGAAAACCGTACGACTTGCTTCAGAGATTCTTCAAATGTGACTCTAGAGTGGTTCATAAACTACAATAAGTGAGAAACTCCCAAAGGGGAGGCACGGCATCTCTGAAAAATGGGGATCCGAGGCGACTGCCTCGTTCACCTCTCCTCATATTCACCCTCAGCTTGCAATCTGCCTTCTTGGCAAAGCGTATGTGACTAAATTGAAACTAAATTTAATTTTTTCCCATTAGGACATCAAATTCCGCAGATAGTTTTTGTATTTTGTACAGTCACGTGATTTGTGCAGATTTAATTACGTGTAGTGCTAAGCTGTCTTTATTTGCAGCTGAGTGTGGTCAATAAGATTTTTAACACTGGGGTTACGATTGTGTTTGCAGTTGTATTCCATTGTGTAACTCATTGAAGTCAGTTAAATTTAGCAAAGTCTCAACAAACAATTGAAACAAAGTAAGTTTAAAGTAGTTACAGAGGTTTTACGGAGTATGTTGAACGTATCCACAGCATTTTACGGATTATCAAAAATCCGAACATTTATCAAACGCGTTGAGAGGCTCTATAGCAGCTATGTCCAACCCAAACGGCTTACTGAGCCAAAATTATGTCACCTTGATCAGGGCCGCGCACTCAATGACATATTAATGAGGGCTGCACATTAAATGGCTTACATTGATCTTAGGAAACAAAATTTAGCTAATGTCCTGAAAGCGTTCGAATCCTTACTGCAATGCTAACAGACGTGATGAAGTGGCACTGAGGACAACCCGCATCGAAAATGTCAAATTCAAGATTATCAAAATAAGGACAGGTTGTCAGTATGTAGGATACTTTTACTACATCGAACCCCTCAACTGGGCTGGGCCGCACAAAACCTTCGACTGGGCCGCGAGTTGGACACAGCTACTCTATAGCGTTTACGTTTATCGCCCGCAGACGTCAATTGTCGCTCAAGAATTAGACAACAGGATCCACGCCCTATATGCGCGAAAGCCTTGTAGAAGGCTTGCTTCGGAAGTCAGTGTTTTAATAGAGCGAAGCCACTGCTCGGCTTCGATGTAACATGCATTGAAGTACATCAGAAGCGAGTAAGTATAAAAAGCGCAATCGAAATGGCGACCACGATGACTTTTTGCACAACTGCAATATTGGCTGCAAAAAGCATAGCGCAGATCGTGCACTTATAGCATCGAGATATTTACTAGCGCTTTTGCAGGAACGTTTTATGAACAAATGATGGTATCGACCCAAAATAAAGCTTGGAACTTCACCATCAAAACCTGTCAATTCAATGAAAGGCATCTTTTAATTTGCCGGCTTCAACCCGAACGCAATCGTTCAGGAAGAAAACGCCTGATAAATGCACTTTTTATGGATGATGCTTTAAAAATATGACGCATGAAATATTGAAACTCGGTTGTTGTTTGCCCCCGCAATTCAAATTTCTGGCTACGCGCCTGCTCCTTGGTGGATTTAAAAGGCGAAAGATGCTATTCAAGCAAAGAAAGTAGCCTATCAGAACTAAGCCTTAACGATTTAGATGTACAGTATTCTAACCAGATGTGGACAACCGGATAATTCTAGTTTTCTAATTCGAATTAGAGTGAAATGACGGTAATTCGAATTCTAATCTAATTTGATAAAAGCTTCAATGCTCTAATGTTAGTTTCAACCCAATTTACGATTTTGCGAAAAATGCTAATTTGTCCAACGACATTTTTGAAAGATGAAACGAGAATGAACACTTGTGGAAGGAAAGTGCAGCAAAGTGGTCACAAGTGGCATGCCGCCATCACTTGAACAGCAAAGACCGTATAAACTCGATCAGTTTCTTTTCTCGTTCACAGCTGCAGTACAAATTATGTGACGGTTTCAATGATTATTATTGCGTCACATTGCCTATCCATTCACATGCAAAAGTCACAGTGGTCACTGCCAATCTTGGCGTAGTCGTACGAACCTTTGCTATTCTCATGCTTATTAGAACCAATCCGGGATTGGGCATGATTTGAACTAAGATTAAACTTGCTTCATGAATTCTAATTCGAATTTTAGCTCAATTTCTGGTTTTCGCAAATACGCTAATTTTAATTCTAATTTAATTTGTGACAGCTGAGTAAGCTCTAATTTTAATTCTCATCCAATTTAGAAAAGCTAAAAAAATGCTAGTTGTACAAGACGGATTCTAACAGGCCACGTAGTTTTATACTGTGGGAAAATAAGCTTGCATTTAAGCGCAGTTTGATTAAGCTATTCACTCAAGCACATTGGTCACACTAAAAATGGATTTTTCAAACTTGTGGAAGGATTGCTACAAATCCACTCATACTTTTTATGACACAGTATGAAAATACGTTGCTTACCGCCAGGGTTGCAAACAGCTGATACATTTTTTGGAGGGTATATTAAAGTGTCACTTGTTGTTGTACTATTTTCAGGTGCAGCAAAGTGATTGGAGCTTGTTCTGCCTAACAACTAAACATGTTTTTGAAAATTTCGTGGGGGCCAATGCCCAGTTGCCACCCTGGCTGCGGGCCTGCTTACCGCTATCAGCAATTACTGTTTCGCTGCAATACCTGGCAAGATGTGTGCGTTCAACAGTAACATGCGGCAAAACGCCTACCAATCTACTATCCTACCATTCAACATTTTAAGATTTGTTGCTATGTTATTGTTACGTAATGAAGACCAACAATAGAACAATCCGCTCGCAAGTTTTGCAACCTTCCTCTGCAGGCAAAGGCCTTGTTTTTTTACTAGGATTTACAACAGTTTCTTTCTATCAAATAAACTCAAAAGTACTTGCAGTAGCTACAAGTCAAAAACACACTCCTCAGCATGGGTCAATTTTGTGATGTAATCACAATAACTATTCCATTTCTGGAAATGTCTTTGGCAAAATGAAATCAAAACGACAATCGAGGTTTTCAGTTTATTTATAAAATGTATGTTAAACAATCCAAGCGTTTGTTTTCTGTATTAAAGATGAAAACGCAAACTGTCATTTACAAACGGTGTTTTTGTTTAGCGTACTCGAAATAAAAATGACAATATTTAATTTGTGTGGGTACCGTTGATTTCTGTAAGGCAAGATTTCGACTAAACTTACCTAAAAATAAATTGACGACGTTCGGCAAAAGTAGGAAGCGTTTACTCTTGTCGTCCGGATGCGTCAGGAATGTTCAATGCCTTATCGGACAAAGTAAAGCCATACCACTTCCTGTTTTCGGTCTCTGGTGGAAACGGCGTCCCATACAATATACTTGGTAAGCCTAGTTTAATGCAAAGACCTAAGAAAGACCTTTGCAAAAAACGTATTAGCGGATATGGGAGAGGATTGGCGCCTTTTGAAAGCAGCTGAAGTTCCATATGCTGCTTGGGTATGCGAACGGAAACGACTCGGTGTGGCGAATAATGGCAAAAAAGTAACCCCTTGGTGGATTTAGGAGGCGAAAGATGCTATTCAAGAAAAGAAAGTAGCCGATCAGAACTAAGCCTTAATGATTTTGATGTACATTATATAGACGCGTTATAACAAGCCAGGTTGTTTTATACTGTGGGAAAGAACCTTGCATTTGAGTGCAGTTTGATTAAGCTATTCACTCAAGCACATTGGACACAGTAACAATGGATTTTTCAAATTTGTGGAAGCATTGCTACAAATTCACTCATGCTTCTTTTCACACAGTATAAAAATACGTGGCTTACCGGCAGAGCTGCAACCAGCTGATACATTTCTTGGAGGGTAATAAAGTGTAACTTGTTGTTGTACTATTTTCGGGGGCGGTAAAGCGATTGGAACTTGTTCTGCCTAACAACTAAACATGTTTTTGAAAATTTCGTGGGGGCCAATGCCCAGTGGCGACCCTGGCTGCGGGCCTGCTTACCGCTATCAGCAATCACTGTTTCGCTGCAATACCTGGCAAGATGTGTCCTTACAACAGTCACATGCGCCAAAACGCATACTATCCTTCCTTTTAACATTTGAAGGTTTGTTGCCGCATACTATTGTTACGCAATAAAGAGCAACTGTAGAACAATCCGCTCGCAAGTTTGGCAACCTTCCTCTGCAGGCAGAGTGGACACGGGTGAACTGCAAGCTCATCACTGCATGACACCAGAACAGTGAACATGGGTCTTGTGTCATGCTGGCAAATAAATTGTCATTGCAAGAATTAAATCGATAAATCGGAATTAAAATGCTGACCTCAGGTTTTCTAGAACAGGGATTCCTAACCTGGGGTATATGTACCCCTGCGGATACATTTGCTTATCTGAATGGGTACATTTAAGAGAAAAATGTATTTGTATTTATTTCCAAATATTCTAACATATCAAAGTTCTATTAATACTTCAGTTGATTGTGATATTTTGCTCAGCTTTTTTGGTCATAAGAAATTTTAGGGGTACATGCCCATTTGTCGAAATGCTGAAGGGGTACATAGTCAAAGAAAGGTTGGGAACCTCTGTTCCAGAACATTTTTGGTTCTTAGTTCCAATAACCAGGGGTGGCCAATTGCCCGTTTTTCCAGCCTTGCGGTTGTCCATGCTACAAGGTATGGTTTCGCAACACGCCAAATTTTCTTTGCATTCACGGCGCCATCGTTATCTCAAGGCCTTACACCCTATTTGTCTTCCCTCTTTTTATAAGCAGGCCAATTATTGATAACCTATTGTTAATCTGCGACTTGTAGTCAGTAGGCTTTATATTTCAGAACAAAATAAAGGGTGAGCAATGCGTCAAACTGCATGGTTATACAATTTGCAGATACTTTTTACAAAATAAAAACTAGGAAAATGTACCACTATCATACCTCACAAGTGCTATCTTTATTTTGGTGGGCCTATATGGTACTTCTAATAAAGACTAAATTGTAGGAGGAAAAGATAAATTTTGATTGCCTATAAAAAGTATTGTATTTTACTTCCATTAACCGCAGAAATGTATTACGCATGCAAAAGTATTTAGCCTGAGAGCAGCATTGCGTTGTCATTGACTTCGCCCTGGGGCGGACTGCTGCCCAATTGGCCTACAGTTCATTTCAGCCAACCACTCCTATGCACAGGATACCAATCGGCCTATACGTTTGTTACGAATCATTCAATTATGCTAGCCCACATATCTATGCTTGTATTTTTTCATCTGTCTGTGTGTTCCTTGTTAGGGCCATTTGTGCGTAAGTTGTTTCGTTGTGTGTGAGTATGAAATCATTATTTACAAATAACATTACAGATTAAATATCGGTTTCACTACCTTACTCATGGTCGTTAGATCGGATTGTGAAGACTAGTTTTTGGTATTTTGTTTTTAAATGCAAATTATCTTTGTTTGGTATTTTGTTTTTAAAAGCACAATTTTTCCTTTCGCTTACTTTCTGATGTGCATACGTCAAAACTGCTGTCCGAAATTTGGAAGAAATTTCAAAAACATCGCGAGGGGATATTTTAGCAGATTAAAAACAGCTGCATACGTTGACATGTGCGCGGTATAACTCCGGAGCGTAACGTGGGGGCAAAGGGGGCACAATTCCCCAGGCGCCAAATCACTATGGGCGCCCGGAATGAGTGCGGGGGCGCCGAAATGTCCCAACAATGCCACAATTTGTTTCTTCAATACAATACATTTGCTTCCGAAGGACCTCAGATTGAAAGATGGGGACGACATCAGCAAAATTTAAACTTCGTGTTAGAAGCGTTGCAAACGGACGCCCTTTCATTTCATATCACTCTCTGAAGGATTGGCTTGGAAAATTGAATAAATTTACTTTGAATATCACCATGCTTTATAGCATTAATAGCTGAAGTTCTGTTGTAATGAAGATTGATTTGCTATGATTAACCCAGGGATTTTTAAGACGATTTAGGGACCCGATTTGGGTCCCTAGAATTTCAAATCGGGTCCCTAGAATCAGAGAAATCGGGTCCCTACAGATCCATACCGGGTACCTAACATTTTCCTTAAAAAAAACCTGATTAACCCTGTCAAACCCAACATAGTCTTGTGAATATCGTCAGAACCGTCGCCAGAAAGTCTTCAATAGGGGGCTTTACGTTTGTGCAGGGTTGCTTGACATCCTAAAAATTGACAGAAACTCCACTGATTTACAGTGTTTCATGTTTCAATTTAGGGGTCTTGGAGCTCTGTTTTGGGGGGCTACGCCCACCTTGGAGACGGGACTGAATATCGTTAAATATGACCAAGCGTCATTATTCACTAGAGACACCTAACCAGGCCCGTAACCAGCTTGGAACACCAGGGGGGGCGAAAAGTTTTCTGAGAGGTGCCAAAATTTTTAAACTATGTCCAACACATTTTTCCAGGGGGGCGAAAATTTTGGTTACGGGCCTGCATCTAAGCACCACTAGATGCAATCGCACAGTTGCATTATTATGTCGAATATTCTGTGCTAAACATGCAACTTCCACAGCACTACACTCTGACTCTACATATGTAAAACGAACACACCATTTCCGTTGCCGGTGTCGGCCTCACATGAACGAAAACAGCTGCATGAAAGTGAAAAGAATTCGCACGAAAGCGAAATGGTTCCAGCGACGAATGCTATCCTGACACAGAGACAGGTAGGCTGTTGATAGCCAACTATTTTCGTCAAACTATTCTTACTACAAAGAAGGTTCGTTTAAATAAACCATTTGCAAACAGATTAGTGACTATGACTAATCCGTTTTTATAGTAGCTTACGAACACTTTGAGATGTAATAATAACAATGTTATGCAACTACTATCACAAGTGTAATACCATGTGCAGCGCGGATAAGGTAAGGGCCTTTCAATGCACTATGCAGTTAACAACAGTGAGGTTTCGGCACCAGGCGACCAGTGGCACCTAAACTAGCAAAGCCGGGCCGCAGACATGTATGCGTGTATCGGCGTTTTGGGCGTGTACCTGATAGCAATATGTAACAGCAAGCATAAAACTTGCTCAGCAGATATTCCTAACAAAGTCGTTCATTTTAATATTCACACTAAATTTTTCTTTGACTGATCCTCAAAAGCTGACTTTTAAACCCTGCCTTAATTAATGACAGTGATTCCCAACTGGGTGCAGGTGGTCCAGAGAGTTCCATAAATCTTTGATAAAACGTTCACTGACCTATGTGCAAGTTTCGACTAGTTGTTCATGAGATGTCAGCATAGCAAAGTGGCCCAGCGGATACTTTTAAAAAAGATGGCCCATGGGTCAAAAAGGATTGAGAACCACTGATTTATGACTATCTTGTCATAAGTGAAACACGCGCTACCTCAAAAAAAACAAAAGAAACAATAAGACAAATAGATAATGAGCAATAGGATTCTCACGCAAATACCTGCACGGTCTACGTCAGAATTTCATATTAACATCAACTCAGTGTAACTTAATCGAATCATGTCGACTATCAAGTTCATCAACTAAGCCATCAAAATATATTTTTCAGCTAGTACCCTTTCAATTGAAAGTAGAGCATTGCTACTCAATCTTTCACTGGTCATGGAATTTCTGAAAAATGTTTTCGCTAATTTCATTTTTGAGAAAATCCTCTCGCATGAAGTACTGGTGACCGGAAGAGTTACAGAACAGCTATTCGTAACAACTTGTATAAACATCCAAACGCACCCTTATAAGGAGCTACAACTGAAATAAATTGTTCGAGCGATGTAGGCAGCCAATGGCGGATCCAGGGGGGGCAATTTGGGGCAACTGATCCTCCAAACGGTTGTGCCGCCACCTTAAAATGGCGCCCCTCTGGTAAAAATGCGCCCCTTTACGGTGCCTATCGAAGTAAAAACAAAGACAAAAAATACTCAGTCGAAGCAAAACAATGCTTTACACTTCGTTGAACTTCCGTATTTACGTGACGGACTTTGGCCCAGCCTCTTACCGACTAGAATCAACAATGCTATTGTTTCGTATTAAACCTCCTGTTCCCTTATTTCTTTTTCGCGTGAGAACTGCCCAGCAATCACAAACACGATCTCTTTCGTTCGCTAGCACGGTCCTGGACTTGCCGTTGGTCTTGCTACAAGTTCATTTTTTAATGTTTGGCGGCAGCTTCTGCTATCTGTGGAGTCCGGGAGTCCGCTCCGCAGCACGTCTGCATCTTAGTTTTGCAGCACCAAGGTAAGTGGATGAGTTTCTCGTCGGAACTAATGACCTTGATTGAACCACATTGCAGCGTGTGAAAAGCTATAGCAACATTTGTACGTTAGCAGGGGCGTAACAAGGTTAGATGGGGCGCAGGGCAAGAAGCAAGTTTGGCGCCCCCATGTTCGAACCTGAGGTGTTTCGGAAGCAAATGTACTCTATTGAAGAAAGTACTTGTGACGTTGTCGGGACTGTTCGGCGCCCTCCGCAGTCATTCGGCGCCTCTATAATGATTTGGCGCCCGGGTAATTGTGCCCCACTTGCCCCCATCGTTACGCCCCTGTGTGTTAGCAAACAATTTGCTGGTTTCTGACAAAAATGCATTGAGCGTGCCTATTTTTTTCGGTCATAGACCGAATTTTTTAAATGACCGAAAAAAATTAAGTCAATTATTCTGTCATAATTTCCTAAAAAGTAAGTTAGTGAATACCGTTACGACGAGTTTTAAAACTATCAGGGAACAAATGACCGAAATGTCTTATCGAAAAAAAAACAGGAATGTGCTCCAGTAGCTCAAGGAATTATGACCTAAAAATGCAATTCTGCAACACCTCACTCGGTCAACAGCGTAGCGTACCATTGAATCACTATCTCAGTAGTTCTCAACCTTTTTAGGACACGGATTATTTTCGGCCAGTGAAAATCTTCACGGACTCAAGGTAGACTAAGACTACGAGAATGATGCAAACACTAGTTTTAGCAAATTCGGTTCATCGCCCACATTCACAAATTTCAATGAGAATCTTGTCTCTGAGTTTATTTCACAAGTTTGTTGAAATAAGGACTTGTGGTCGTCAACGCACATCACCTGATGTCGTCTTCTGGTTGAAGTTGGTATCCGTGCTTGGTTTTACAAATAGATATATCGTTGAAAATTAGCTTCACAACGGTATGTAGTTGGAAAAAGAAAGAGAGCTTTTGTTGCCTGCCTGCACAGATAGAGAGATTTGGTTCCATTGTCTGGACATCCACTCAAAATTGAGTCGGACACTCCACAGCTGTCGACATTGCAGCTCAATCAGCGGTTCAGCAATGCAAACCACTTCACAATGAACCTGCAGCTCTGGCACCTCAAAAGGGCTTCGCATGTTTTTGATGTAAATGTGAGAAGGGTTGTATCTATCCATCTCGGAGAGATGTGGTAAGGCGCTCAAGAAAGATTTGGCGAGTGCAGCGCAAATCAATTTCTACCTCTTTTGCAAATGTGTTGAATGCCGAAAACGCAGATATTCTTCCATTTTCAATTCGATGGATCTACAACTGTATTTTACTTTTAAACGTGAGAATGTCTTGGACACATCTAAAACTGTTTTACCTTTTCCGTGCATGGAGCTGTGTAGCTGATTAAAATGTATAAAAAATTACCCAAGAATATTGGGCAATCAACTTGCTGTCGATGAATCTTTCAGCAAAGTTATGATTCTGTTCTTTTAATAACGCACTGGTGTCACTGTGTGGGCCACTCTCTCCAGCATCAACAACAACAATTTTAATTTTTGGCCAGATTAACGCCAGTTCTCATTACAGGTGGAGTCAAGCCAGGAGGTGGCTTTCATGAGCTCTCCAGCATCATTCCTCATGATAGCCAACTGATGTTCGAAACGTCCAGTGTGTTCTTCACCCATCTCGCCAATGTTTTCTTCCCAACCGATGTCCAGTGTGTTCTTTCCCACACCGTTTAAAGACTGTCAGACTTCTTAAATTTCTTTGCTGTCTGATTTTTTCTCGGCGAAGGAGACAATAACTACCAAAATATTTTAGTTTTCCTTTTTCATAAAATAATAAAGTTGTTTTGATTCTTATTATGGCTGAAGCACCATCGGTACGAACAGACACGCAGAGAGTCCGCGAAAGCTGATGTAACTTAGCGAACAAATTGTCAAAACGACAGCAAAAGAAAAATTGTTCCACGCAGTCCTCGGTCGTGCGGTATCGCACGAACACCATGAACTCTGCATCGTTTGCTAAAGCTGTAGGCTCGCCCAACTCTGAATTAAGATTTCCACTTCGCTTTGCAACAGCAATGGTTTGTTTCAGAATGTCGACTGGGAGGTCTTGGATGGGCCACTTGATGATGTTGTTTGAAGAAAAAACATGGTTAACTTATTAGATACGGCAGGAGTGTGTAACCCTTAGCCCGCGGGCCAAAAGTGGCCAGCGGAAATATCCAAACCTAAATGTTATTAAGAAAAAAATAGTGTGCTCTTTACTTACCCTTATGACCACGCCAGTTCACCCGCACCTGGAATTTACTTTATACAGAACCCGTTGTTCCACAAGCATTACTGTTGTAAATCTTAATGTCAGATCACTGACCTGAAGGAAGTATCGGGCGTGTTATTAGGTTCGCAGATCGTGGCCCTGCACGAGGTTGCTCTGGTGCCTGGTCACGTTAGAAAAGCCCAACTAGTTTCAACTAGCAAAATATCGACATAACTCTTATCAGGCTCCATGCCCAACCGCAACTCTGACTAAACCTAAGCCGCTGTGCTGTCCACACCTCGTGAAACAATGGCGATTTTCAATCAAACACACAGAGAACGCAGGTTAAGAGTATTTCCAGTCTTCAATAGGCGGTGGGTGATTTGTCTAACCAGCAGAGCTTGGCACATACAGCTGTGGCCCGTGGACCAATCTGGTTATGTGCATTTGGTCCGGCAGCGCTGCTTGGTTGCACCCCCGCTGAATTACGGCATCACTGCACATTATCCTGGCTACTTTTACGGCTGCTGGTTTGACCAAGCTCTCTCCTGCTGTATGATGCGCTTTTGCTCTTGTATTTTTCCAAGCAATAGTAAACGAAGCACGCACTGCTTTGCTATGAGAGTAAAATTTTTACTCCTGAAGTAGATGGAAGATGAAGACTTCACATTATCTGGTGTTCTTTCTCTTTAAAAAGCTCAAGGATTTCGCCATGGTATTTTACATGTTTTTACTCGATGGTTAAGCAAGTTTCTTTGAGAGATCCGTGAGCAAGGACTTCTAAGCATAACACGAACTGCGGCCGGATTTCACCGTTTACCACGACTGAAGTAAATCCAAGTTTCAAGTAGTTGTCATTGTACGCAAACGCCTGCTTTTGTTTAGCAATTATAGCCTAAACTAAAACGGCAAAAACAAACTGCAGTTTAGATAACAACTGTAAGCTAAAGCTACTGCCCACACTACCTCAAAAGCATAAATGCCATGTGAAACAGCAAAATCATTATTGTCTGAGGGCATTAACAAACTTGCTTGCCCCTGGTGCTTGCGGACTCAGCCACAGCTTTACGCAGACTCATTTGAGTCCGTGGACTCGGGGTTGAGAAACGGTTAAACTTTGATTTATGCGTATTTCAAAACGAAAAAACAATCAAATTTGCCTCACATGAAGTGCCGGTTGCAACCGCTCAGCCTCCCCTGGCCACAAGGACCAGGGGGTGAAAAAACGTCCAATTTTCAGTTTTACAGGGCAAAGGACGGCCACTGCACTATGTGGTAGCACGACGCACCGCAACAAACCATGGTACTCACTCAGCAGTCAGTTCTAACGCAGAAACTTCGCCAAAATACCAACTATCTACAGCTTGGTGGAATAATTAATTGGCTGTACGCGGTCACGACAATTTTTGCTCAACGGTTCAATATTTACAGTTCAAAATTTGAGAGTACGGCGCCTTTCGACCTCCCCTCTGGTTACGCGCCTGGCAACAGTGACTGATTGCCATATGGTCTTGATCCTTTAGTTGCAAGTGCAAGCCCGCTGATAGCTCACGCTGGAAACGAAAAGAGACATTTGGCATGGTTCGCGAAATCTGCAACCAACAACAAAATGCGTAGCTTATTGGCTAGATCAGGGGCCTCCAAACTACGGCCTGCGAAGAAATTTTGTCATTGATGAAAAAATAATAAATTTACGAAAATTTTTTGATTTTGTAGAATATAACATACTCCGAAACAATCACATTAGGTAAGACATCCGGCCCTCGACATATTTTGTATTAACTTATGTGGCCCTCGGACAAAAATGTTTGGAGACCCTGGGCTAGATTACTCCGCGTAAACACAAAAGTTTGAGTAGAAAAGCAGAAAACCCATGCAAATCTTAATTTTTTCACTGGTATCTGTGGTGCTGGCTGAGATTCATTGTTTTAAATGGGTTATATGCTGTTTCTGACTTGTGTTTGCTGGCCTGGATAGAAGCAGATCCATCGTGAGATCAACGGCATTGGGGTTGGCTTAAAGCTTGTTTGGGGGTTCGTTGCAGTATACGCAAAATTGGAAATTGACTTTATCAGGGAGACTAGAGCTTGAATTTGGAGGTATTCACTGTAGATTTGATGGTGTCATCCCGACTGCCCCTACATCTTTTGAACAGCGTCACACCTTTTCTTCACAATCTGGACTAGTGACGTTGATGTTTCTTCTTCACACCAGCAGTCTAATGTCGAAATGTGTGAAACAGTGTTAAACACTTGGTTGAAATTCTGCTTATATTATTGGCGTTAAATGTATTTTAGGGAAATATGCTTTCAGGCCCAGTGTGAAACTATCATGCGATTATGAGATCGCTTTTCACGATAGCCAGCAGAGCTACCTAAAATGGGAGTAATGTCATAGCAAATCTCTTTCATTTACTTTTAATTTAGGATTGCCGCTTCAGCAATAAATATGCTTTCCATATATGCATGAAACTACACAAGCTTCGTCTGGAAATATGATAGTCAGTTTGCTATTTATTCGGCTCCTAGCTTGGAAATTGAGTTGTCACTTCCTAGTGTAAGGAGCAACATTATACTCCTAAGCAGTTGGGAATACATTTCAGACATTGTTTTTTCCCGATGTGCGGATATCCAAAACAGCCGCAAATACTAGCGCGGAACATGCCTTAGGGCAGTGGCCCTCACTCCCCAGACCGCGAAGTTACAAAATGTATACTGGTGATGACACCAATCGCTTTCTGGGCATGTGATTGGTCGATTCTTCCAATGGAAACACTGTTGAGAGAGTACTCTCGGGCCGCGGTAAAATTGTCAAGCGTTGGCCGGTCCGCGATTACAAAAGGGTTGGGGACCACTGCCTTAGTGTATACCTTTCAAACACCTATTCTAAATATAAAAGATTTTTTGGGTCACCCTAGTGTTCTCAGTTAGGTGTAGCTTGTGAAAAATAGGACCTGTCTTTTTGGACCCACCAATTCTTAATGTTGTCGCAAACATTTTCCCACTGGGACAAGCAACAATCTGCTGACAGTAATATCATCCAGTTCTACCTCACACTGAAATGGACGGAAAATCAATCTTCCCATTTATAACGACTGTTTCTTAGCTTCAAACTGAACCTTTCACCACCAAAACCGCTGTCTGACTAAATTTCACTCAGGATGCGAGCAGCCTCTGGTGTGTGTCGTCATAAACAACTCCCATTACCCGGCCGTCAAAACCAACAACCCAGCTGATCATGCATTTGGGAAATATTGAATGCAGGCAAGAGGGCTTCTAAACGTCGTTTAAAATTTTGCTGGCTGAAACTTATCTGGTGTATATGTCAATCAAACGAACATTAACTTGAAATTAAGCACAAAACTGGGGGAAAGCAAGGTGCCAGCCAAAAATCTGGTGGGGCCATGGCCCACCCAGGCCCCCCTTAGAACCACCACTGCACGTACAGTCTTGTTGCTTTTCAAACACACCTCGTACGAATGTCTTCGCAACGTCACTGGACTGCAATACACGCTACACTTTGTGCACAGGTTTGATTTGCATGATAAGACGGCAAGGCATTATATGCATACACTCCTTAATCTGTCAATACCTACATTCACTTGGAAGAGGTGATGCCGGTCACTCGATCTTTTTAACCAATCTTGTAGATTTACAACAATGCACACTGAATTTTTCCAAACTAATCAAGGTATTCCACGTTCAGAAGTTGGGCAAATGCCCTTTTCCTTTTCGGTTTTTGGCCTCGTGTTTTACCAGGATAATGAACAGTTTTTCCTATTCAGTCGATTGACAAGTACATTACATATCCAAAAATGCAAGTGTATACTGTGGCGGCCACATGTAAATAAATGGTCACCGCTAGATGGTGCCCATGAGTAACAAGTCACTGTTATAGTCACCACAAGTGAATTATCGTAATTCTCTAATCCCTATATAATGATAGTGCAACCTAGTAGTAGTAGAGTGAACTCGTCGAGGGAGCGCTATTGCTGCTGGTTGCTTTTAATGCCAGGAATTGCCATGTTTCTCTTGTCTCAGTAGTTCAAGGCGATGCAGTCAACTGCAACAATACCCACACGAGGTTAATCACTATGTCATGACCTTTGGTGCCTTATTTATAAACTGTGTGTATGCAGGCCCGTCGCCAGGATATAGCAGCAGGGGGGGTCAAAAACCAGAAGGGGGGCCACATTTTAAAAATACTGTATTAGATGTACGCAGCAACCAGGGGGTCAAACGTGAAATGGGGTCACAGATTTCAAATGGGGGGCCGGGCACCACTGGCCCCCCGCTGGCGACGGCCGTGTGTGTATGGCTTCGTTCTGCGATGTGAGTCTTCATCAATTTTTGCTATCCGATCATTTCAAAGGTCTGATGCTCTTCACAAATTTTTATTTTTCTCCGTTATTTAACGCTCCTGTATGACCGTGACCAATTGCAGTGGTTGTTGGTGTGTTGTGCAAAAATTTACATACTTTTGTGAGCATCGCCATCCGATGATTTTAGCCATTTGCTTCGGAACATGATCTTAAAATGTCTTCATTTTTCTTCCCACTGTCGGATTTCTTTTGATGAGTGAATGCAGCTATAACTGGTAGATTGTTTTGAGCATTTGGCATCTCCCTGTGTTGTCTGTGTTTATCATCTAACACTTGCTCTGTACTGTGCTATGATTAAACATTTTTGTATTGTCGTGTTGTTCTAGCGCACTTGTGATATGAACCATGAGTCCGACGCAAAATAACTCTTCTAAAAATAAATTCCACAGACGCCCTGCAAAGGGAGGGAGCGTTTACCGTTGTCGTTCGGATGCGTAAAGAATTTTCATTGTCTTAACGCACAAAGTAAAGCTATACCACCTTCCTATTGTCGGTCTCTGGTGGAAACTACCTCCCATACAATTTACGGGTGGAAGGCTGGTTTAATGCAAAGATGTAAGAGACCTTTGCAGAAAACGTATTGTCCTTGTTCCAAGAACTCCCTGAATGCACAACGGACGTGGTGGCGGAGTGGCGGCTGTTCACAGCAGCTGTAGCTTCATCTGCGAAAGCGGGCGGAAATGACCCGGTGTGGCGAATAAAGACAAAAAAGTATCTCTTGGTGGAATCAAGAGGTAAAAGATGCTATTCAGGCAAAGAAAGTCGCCTACGAAGCATGGCATCGGAACAAAGTCAAATATTCTTTGCATTCGCGCGAAGTTGAGGCTCGAATATTCGCAGACCTAACGGTGAAAATATCCAAAATGCAATCTTGGTAGAATTTCGGAATAAAACTGGATTCCAAATACGTGGCAAGCCAAAAAATTCTTTTGGCAAACCAAGAAACAATCCGGTATCTTCGCGGCAGAAGATCTCACAATGCTAGATCGAATAAACTACAAAATGCGGTGTCGCACTGTGGGAAATGTAGTTGTGAATAATAATGTTAGCTGATTATATGTGTGTTCAGCCCCAGTGTTAGTGGACTCCAACGTCGTCTGAATATTTGTGGTTGCTATGCTGCTGAACGTGAAATCGGCTTTGATTGTAGCAAAACAATTGGTGTTCTTTTTTTACCCAAAAAAGTATAAACAACCAGCACCATCAAATGTTTTTCTGAATGGTGTACCTGCACGGGTACAATTTTCTGACCCAGTAAAATGCCTAGGTGTGTGGATAAATGCCTCACTGAAGGACGATGATGATATTAAGACTAAGAGACAAACGAAATCGCTGTATGTGCAGCAAACAAGCTCAGAGGCACATTCAATTAGTGCTCTCCTGCAATGAAACACTCCATTTCAGTGCTCTCCTTCAGTGAAAAACACGTGCTTAATGCATCTTTGCATGACAATGTATGTTTGCCAATTGTCGGCCAACTGTGGAGCAAATACACACAGACTAGTAGTAGCGCTTATGTGTTGCATATAATGCCCACCCGAATCATGCATCACCACAAGTTCGGCTAAGCAACTGAGAGAATGCAACCGTTCGAGGCTTGCGTCACTGAAATGTCCATTTGGTCTCATTCTTGCTGGCACTATCGTTGCTCTGTGACGTCATTTACGTAACAAGGAATGATAACTTCTCACAGCGCCGGATTTAGGGGGGCCCAAGGGGCCCGGGCCCTCACCATGTTCATGTTCTTAGCCATATGCGCGACATGTTCGTGCCACTTAGACATTTTTACCGAGGAAAATTTTTTGTAGATTTGATATTGCGGCGAAACAACTATTACAGAAATAAAATATTATCCGAGCACATTCAGAAATGTCAAAATGTCCTCCTTTTTGCATTTCTTATTTTACATAGCTGTAATCAGTACCGCAACTTGAGGTTTGAGCCAGGGTGAAAAGCTTAGCTGAAAAGAGCCCACTCGCCATTGTACGGGGCCCACTAGCCAACAATCAGAAAAAAAAATCAGAAATGAGAGGTGAATCCAGTTGTGGATGGCTATACTAAAACCCTAAATCACCGGAAAATGGTTCGAAAAATTCCAAAATTCAACAACCTACTGAAAACCAAACGAATACTAAAATTAAAATATAAGTTAAATAGGGGTCCGGTTTTCACATTTAGCTTGCCAGAGGGGGGAAATTCGCCCCTCTGTCCTCCGTCAGTTACGTCACTGGCTTTGATATTATATATTTGCATACAGTAAGCTGTCCCAACTCAACTACCACAAGATACGAACTGGTGGCGTAGCTTAGTTTATGGTAGGACCTGCAAGTTGTCTAATTAATCTATGCTTTGGTGAGTTAATTCTCGGATGGAAAGGCGGGAATCCTTTCAAATTAGGCATTACATAACAGTAGTAAATCTTTTTTCAGTATCTCAATGACTTTGGCATTAGAGTGCGGACTGCCGACGCCATTATACTGCACTAGCTTTGCTGGTGAACTTTGATACGGTGATCAGTGTATTGCACATAGCTTAGTGTTGTAGTTTCTTGTAATAATAGCTAATCAGCAATGCTAAAAAGTGAAGAAATACATCAGAAGTATCCCTTTTTCAGAAAAGGGCTGAATGATTTTGAAGCTGAGTGAATTACGTGTAGCTGCATTTGCGCAGTTCGCAAGAAAGTGAAAAGATCATTGTGACTTTGTGGATATTGAGTACAAAAAATTTATTTCTCACAGCGTAATCAGATGGCTATCACTTTAACCTAGCTTGCCAAGGATGCTACAAATGTAGGCTACTCAGCTTCACATTCATACTTCATGTCCATCGACAAACCAACTGTTGTTCTGAAACGTTTTTTTGCAAATTCTCTGAGCTAACTCTGTTTGACACATTAAGACACTTTCAATCATTTGTGGTGGCTTTTAATGAGCAAGTTCAGAATACCGAGAAGTCAAAAGCATCAATTGTTGAGGTTGTATCGTTTTTCGCCACTGTGAAGGCACGGATTCAAGTGAGACAATCAGATATACGTATCAAATCAAGTTAAACAGCACTAAGAAAACTCAGAGAAGCCAAGGATCATGATTGTGATTTATTCATGTCAGATGTATCGGTATTGTACAAGTCTTGTGTTGGACATCTGGCTAAACGGACCACTTTATTTGCTGAATTTAAATAAATGCTAAGAAATGTAATGTGTGAGTAGGCTTTACTTGCGTAGGTGCATTGTGAAAGGTGTGTAGAGGTAATATGAAAAATCGCGTAAAATCTGTGCTTGTTGAAGTGATAAATTCATCAACAACTTCAATGTGTTCAATACTGTAAAGATAACTTTATATAACAATGTTTACATGCGCACATCAGGTGAGAAAGTGCGCATATCTGATGAAGCAGAACGTGTACAATTGGTTTCATATTCCCATATATATAAGATCATTGTCAGGGTTATATAGGCTACAGTGATGTGTTTAAGGGAAGGCAAGCAAAGCACTTGCCTCGGACCCCTATTTCAGGGGCCCCCCTCAAGGTATTTCACGCGTAAATTTTCCTCACTTTTGGTCAGACCCGTAACCACGGGTTAAAGCCCCCCATGGAAATTTTTTCGCCCCTGAGGAAAAATGTATTGGACATAGTTTAAAAAATTTGAGCCCCTCTCAGAAAACTCTTCGCCTCCCCTGGTGCCACAAGCTGGTTACGGACCTGCTTTTGGTGAAAAATTTATTATCCGCTGATAATATTTTCCGAACCACATCATAATTCAGCACTCTGCCTTCAAAGGGGCCCCAAGAGCAACTGCAATGTGTAAGTAGGCAATTCTGCTTTCAAAGGGGCCCCTAACAACAACTGTAATGTACATGTAGGCCTACTCTGCTTTACAAGGGCACCCAACAGCAACTGCATTCTGTAAGTAGGCCTGCTCTGCTTTCAAAGGGCCCACAATAGCAACTGTAATGTGTAAGCCCTACGCTTTCAAAGAGGCCCACAACAGCAAATGTAATGTGTGAGTAGGCGCACTACGCTTTCAAAGGGCCCCCAATAGCAATTATAATGTGTAAAGTACCTTGCTTTCAAAGGGGCTCAACAGCAACTGTAATGTATAAGTAGGCTACTTTGCTTTCAAAGGGGCCCCAACAGCAGTTGTAATGTATAAATACTTGCAAAGGGACCCAAAGTAACTGTAATGTCTAAACACTTTTCTTTCAAAGGAACCCCAACTTCACTGATTTCTAGTGCTTCCTATTTCAATTTGGGGGTCGAAGCGTTTTCGGGGGGGCTAAGTGGTGACGGAACTGAATTTTGGGCCCCTGTGACAGTGTGGGCCTCCCTCAATTGGAGGGTATGGAGTGTGGCTGATACGGCTCTGAGTGTTACTAACAGCTGTAACTCTTCCCGTCACCAGCGCTTCATGCGAGAGAAGTGTTTCAAAAACAAAAGTAGTGAAAACATTTCTCAGAAATTCCATGACCAATGAAAGATTGAGTAACATTGATCTACTTTCAATTGAAAGGGGTTCGAGCTAAATAAATAGGTTTAGATGATTTCGTTGATGAATTAGACAACCGAGATGATAATCGAAGGATGAACTTGCATTGAGTTTATGCTGATATGAAATTTTGACGTAGACTGTGCAGGGATTTGTGTGAGAATCATATTGCTCTTTGTCTATTTGTCTGAATCTTTTTTTGATTTATTTGAGGTAGTGCGTGTTGCGCTTATGACAAGACAGTCATAAATTAACGCAGGGTTTCAAAGTTAGGTGTTGAAATCAGTCTGAGGAAAATTTAGTGTGAACATTAAAATGAACGACTTTGTTGGGAATATTCTACAAGCACATTTTACGCCAGCTGTTACATTTTGCTATCAGGTGCACGCCCTAAATGCCGATTCACACCTATTTGCGGCGCTGCTGTGCTACTTTAGGTGCTACTGTTGTTGCAAACTGCATAGAGTGCATTGAATAGTCCTTACCTTATCCACGCTGCAGATGGGTATTACACTCGTGATAGTAGTTGCATAACATTGTTATGGTTACACCACAATCATGTGTCCGTAAGCTACCACAAAAACGGATTAGTCAGTAGTCACCATTATTAAAATTTATTTTTTAGCAAGAATATTTTGACGAAACCAATTGTCTATCAACACCCTGCTTGTCGCTGTGTCAGGATGGAATTCATGGTGGGATGGGAACCTTTTCGCTTTCATGTGAATTGTGCTCACTTTCGTGGAGCTGTTTTCGTTCATGTGGGCTCGGCACAATTGTGTACGGAAATTTGTGTTGTGTTTTACATGTACGTGTGTAGTGCTGTGGAAGTTGCATAATTAGCACACAATATTCGACTTACCAGTAGATGTTTACAATTGGGTCTAACGGCGTATAGGTGTCTCTAGCAGACAGGCGCGGATTTACCATTAGGCTAAAAAGGCTTTAGTCTAAGGCCTCCGATTTTGGGGGGCCCCAAAATTTAGGAGTAAGGACAATTTCCAGCATTTTTGTAAGCAATTTATTTGCATTTTGCGTTTTGGTTCAACGCATGTTTTTTACTATGCCGCTGGCAAAATCTCTATACAAGAAAGAGCGCGAAGGACTAAAGTGAATGACGATGAGCATTCTCTTTTTATGGCGTTGAGAATTTGTTATTATTAAGTATAATGTGTGGAACAAAAGGCCTGAATCAATTTTTCAGATTACACGAGGCCAGTGAGGTACTTTCGCTCAGCCCAAGTCTCCCCCTTGTTGCTTTTTATGGGTAGATACAAGGTAAAGACAAGACTAGCCTGCACTGTAACCAAAGCTGCAGATATTCAGTGGAGCAAAATGTTAACTGTATGTAATACCGCGTATGTTAAGCTGAGATGTTCTTTGACTTTATATTGTTTTGTAGTAATCTTGGGCCATTCCTTTCTACAGCTCAATGCATAGAAAAAGATTTTAACTACCGTTGAACTACTAGACACATATCTTGAAGTATACGTAATGCCAATTTGTATCTTGAGTTTATTAGCTTAGTTAGCAAAGTGAGCTTCACGTGTAATTTTTTTCAAAGTAATCAAGACAACGATGGATTTACAGTAGGCTCACTTGCATTAACTTGAGAATGTCGAAATGTACATACGAGAGTGGTTCTAGCAAGCGAAAGAAAGCCACTGCCAAAGCAGATGCACTACGAGCTGTTATTGAAAAGACGAAACCAATACCCCTGTTTTTAGTGTGCCAGAAAGGTCTAAAGCAGAGGCGGTCACAATGAGCGTCCGCGGGGGGGAAACAGGCATTTGCCCTCCTCTGGAAATTGGGACTAAGAAGCAAAAATGTCAAAAAAATGTAAAATCAGCAGTTTAATTATGATTAGTTGGATTAATTCTTGCAATGACAGTTTGTTTACAGATATGAGACTCACAATGCACAAGAGTCAGGTTCACGGTTCTGGTAACATGCAGTGATGAGCTTGCAGTTCACTAAATTCACTTCTTTGCCTGCAGAGGCACGTTGTGAAACTCGGGAGCGAATTGTTTTACTAGTGGCCTTTGTTGCGTAGCAATAATACGGCAACAAATCTTGATCCACTTCAAGTTACGGTAGTATAGGCGTTTTGCCGCATGTGACTGTTGAACGCAGACATCTTTGGCAGGTAATGCAGCGAGTGACTGCTGATAGCGGTAAAGCCAAGTAGGTATATATCGGCTATGTTCAACCAACGGGCCGCATGCGGCCCAGTCGAAGGTTTTGTATGGCCCAGTAAGCTTTTAATTTTGGTGTGTTTACGGCCCAGTAAGCTTTTTGTGTGTCTTTACTTTTCTAAACTCCAATTCTATATTTTTGACCCACTGGTCTTAACTGCTTGGTGGTACGAAGCGGTCAATTCCATCGACGTCTTGCACTCCAGCCACAAGGCGTGAAACACCATCAATAAACGTACTGGCAAGTCTGGACACTCCTCCGTCTGTGCCCGGTTTCAGAACACTCCATCGCTTTACAGCTTGCAAAGAACGTGGCACACAAAAATTAACCGCGAACCTACAAGACTCGTCAACAAGGAAGTATCCAACTTATGGAAAGTCTAAATGCATGAGAGAGATAATATCTCTGGCACTTTCACGCCAGAGGAGATGGGCTAACGCCTTCAACCACCTGGAGCTAGGAATACCCTGGGATTAGTTTCTATTTTCCTGGAGTTTACACTCCACGCCAGACCAGCTCTCAAAACCTGGTTATGCGGTTTCATCCCTTCCTGCATGCGCCAAATCAAAATTTCCATGATCTTGAGATGAGCAGTAGTAGTTGCGATCACTAAGCTCAGTAAGCCATTGGGGAACTCAAAGAGTTATCGCCCTATATCTTTACTGTTGTCCCCATCAAGATCCTCGAGAGGCTCATCTACGCTTGTGTCGAACCAATAATTGATCAAATTATATCTGACAGATTTAGCTAAATCTGCGCACATTTAGCTAAATCTGCGCATATTTAGCTAAATCTGCACACATTTAGCTAAATCTGTGCATATTTAGCTAAATCTACGCGCATTTAGCTAAATCTGCGCGCATTTAGCTAAATATGCACGCATTTAGCTAAATCTGATTTTTTTAGGCGAATAACACTATTTTATTTGGAAAAACGCCTCTCAAAGCACAAAATGACTATATTTTCAAAAAATTTGTGGGGCCATGGCCCCTTTGCCCCCCCTGGCTACACCTATGCCCGCCACGTCTTTTTACGTGTGCGGGGAAGCTTAAATTTCAAGCCTCAAACTGCTTATTTGTTTGGAACTGTAGTGGTTTACACCTGTTTACAAATGCGAACATTTTTTGCCATGTTGTAATTTTGCTATTTTAGTTGACTTGCGGACCTAAGGTCTCTCTTGAAAAAAGTTATTCAGTTTTAAGGCTCCTTTCACTGCAACATAATCATTATTACGTCACAGAGACGCTCTTTAAGTATTAGCGTAGCGTAGATGATTGTGGTTAATTCTGTTACAACGGGCCCTTTAAAGGCAAACATACAGTTGCAACTAGCCCTTTGAGGGCAACCATAATGCTGATACGGCCCTCAGTGCAAATGAGTTTGAAACCCCTGGTATAGAGGATTAAAACACTATATTTTGTATTGCTTGGAAAACGACAACTTCAGAACGGCATAAATAAGCCGTGTCCACTGAAGGGATTGTGCTTGTTTGGTTCATAAAATGTGGTTACTATTAGCCTATTAGCCTACTATAAAAAAGGAGTTTATGTACAGGTAATCAGATCGACAGCTAGACGATATTTTCGAGGGCGGCAACACGGTCCCGTACGAAAATGTCTATGTCCGTAAAACAAATCTACTAAACACGCTAGAAATCACGGAAATTTAACGAAAAGAACTTCTGAACTACATGAAAAGGCTATAAAATTCCAAAAAAAGATCGCAATGCTATTTGTTCTTTGGAAGAATGTAGAAAAAGCTTTAATTTTTGTTGAAGATCTAAGGCAATTGTAGAACCAAAGTTGGCACAACAAAAGCTAAATGATTCAGGGGGCACTAGTACATATAAGAGGGGCATACTTTCACGCTTTTTAGACAAACGGCCAAATAGGTCACACTTGCGTGGGGTCCCAAAAACTAAGATGGCCTAGGGCCCCGCGCTCCCTAAATCCGTCCCTGGGAGGGACCATCGCCCCCTGGCTACGCTTAGGTACGTGCGGTTTATATAACGTATATGTAATGTAAATACTTTATGAAAACACTTACATATTTATATAACATTGGGACCATATTTTTATACAAAAACTTGTTTGCATTTATAGTGAAATAAACACATTCGGACTACCCAAAATCAGCAAAATAAGTTTTGCATTTAATAATTTCGTCCCCATCCCTGTGCAAGAAGTAGTTTATTTAAAGGATATAAAAAAATCCTCCCAATGGACGTTTCTGTGTTGGGAACCACCGATCAAAAAACGTATCTGAAAAAATTAATGGGGGGCTTCAGCCCCTTAGCCCCCCCCTGGATCTGCCTATGCGGTTGGTGTTGAGTTGTAAGGCGTTACATTTAAAATGTACGCCAGTCCCGTAGCCAGGTTTCAAGGTTTGGTGGGGCACAATACATTTTTAGGGGGGAAAGATTTTTGCTTTTATTATATGTTTAAAACAACTTTTTCTGGGCGCAACAAAATTTGGGGGGAACAAAATAAATTTGCGAGGAACTGCCCCCAAAAATCCCCCGTGGCCAAGGGCCTGGTGTACGCTGAATATAGGTGGTTATTGCGCAGTACCTGAGACGCATTAATGGCTTGGCCGATGGAATGTGAAATTTCTGATAAAGAAACCAATACACAGGGCACTGGCGTCGCAATAGTGGATTTTTCCAGAGGTAGCCAAAAGATTTTTCCATGGAAGGCCAAAAGTGGTAAAACTTCATTTTTCCCTCTCAAAACTAAAAAAACAACCTTTTTTTGTTAAAATGTAATTGGAAAATGTCAAATTTTAAAATCTAGGGAGACCAAGGCACCCCTTCCCCTCCTTCCGACGTTCATGACCCAGGGCTTACGAGAGGAGGTACAAGAAGAACGTCATACCCGGAACGAGAATATAAATGTACGCACGCTAAGTTTCTCTGTAATCAAGCCCAAAATTACCAGTGTAATCCAGTTGCCAGTATTTTAATTAACCTATTTCTAAATCTTAGCATGATAGTTGTTTTATCAATAGTAAAGTACATTCTCATTACTATACAAACAAGCTGTGCAAGTTTCAACGAGGGCACCAAGCTAGGGGGACCAGGTATCGGTCTTCATACCCTCTGGTAAAAGTTCTCTCGGAGGCCCTACCAATACCTATGTGGACTGTAACAAACTTATTGTACAATACATGTGACGGATGCTATAAACCGAAATATGAGGATTCCGACAATAAACTTTGGTGGTTGTCAAGTTATTTGACTCCTTCAACAACTTAAGAAGATTTTTGTTCAGCATTTGTCATCTAGTGCTTCAATCCAAAAAGTCTGTCTTATCTTGAAAATTCAATAATACAATTCTTTTTTCAAACCGTGAACGAAGACGACAAGGTGTTTCACCGACGAAAACAATATGTATGAAAGTATCCTCCAATCAGGATAATTTGTAATCGTATCAGGTAGCTATCATACTTGTGTCTACTCTGTTGCAGCACTCACTGATGGCGAAGTTCTGCAGAAACACGAGTTGCAAAATTCAACACACGTTTGATTCTAACAGCATTGGCTTACACCGACATTTTAAACTGGTGTTGTCAAACTTTCTCAAATAAAGACTAAAATGTAGGAGAAAAAAAGAAATTTTGGACGGAATTTAAAATCCATCGTATTTTGCTTCCATTAATCGTATAAACGCATTACGCATATGAAAGCACATAGACAGATATACACAGAGCAACAATTTTACGTATTTGTATGAAACGAATGTCGCTTTTATGCTGTAAGTACCTTTGGCCTGGGGAGGACCACTGCCTATATGACTCATACTCCATTTCATCCAACCACTCCCCTGTACAGGTTGCAAATCGGTCTTCAGGTACCTTAGGAATCGGTCAGCATTCATAGGCGTAGCTAGGGGGGTATCATGCTGAGATTTAGAAATAGGTTAATTATAATACTAGAACATATAGTCATTTGTGCTTTGAGAAGCGGTATCCCAAAAAATAGTGCTTTTTGCCTAAAATCAAACTTTGCCCCCCAAAAATTTTCGGGATGGCTACGCTACTGCCAGCATTGCTAGCCCCACATACGACATAGCCCTTTTTCATCTAACTGTGTGTTCCTTGTTAGCGCCATGTCTACGCAAGTTATGCTTCGTTGTGTGTGCGTGAAGAGATTATTGACAAACTACATTACAAATTTTAACTTCGGTTTTACTACCACATAGGTGGTCGTTGTATCTGATTATGAAGACGTATGGGATTTTGTTTCTCATTGCAAACACACTTTGTACGTTCAGGGCCGGTTTTAAGCCGATTTGACCAATTTCTTCTAATCGGGCCCGGCGCCAAAGGGAGCCCCGCGCTCCGCTTACAACCAACGTAAACTTACACTTTCTATCGAAGCTGCTTGTGGATAGTACCGGCGCGTCGCCAAGTGTTTTCTAAGTTGTTTTGAGAGACCAAAACGAGTATCAATTTTTTCCAACGGTCTCTCAGAATACAGTATAAACTCGCTTTACTACCACCATCAAAATACACCAAAACCTTGATTTACAAACATCTCGGTATTCAGATGAAACAGTTGCCGTCTCTGAAAAAGTCTTTGCAGTGAGCAAGCGAGGTCAAAACTTAAGAAAACTCTGGATAGGCCCACAGTATTTTGCAACCGTGGAATCCGTTGCCAACTAAAATCCAAGTGAACCGCGCGATTTGTAATGCGTTCATCAAAGTTCTATAGCAAGAATGATCATTGCTTTCAGTGGTGAGTAGCAAAGCTTTTTTCACTAGCACTTTGTTAAGGCAGAGAGGGCTTAAGTTTTTAAGCTGTTTTCTGTTTTATTTATAAAAGCGTTTCGTATTTGGCAGGTCAGGTTTCAATAGTTGCTGCAACATACGGTTCGGTAGTTGTTGAATGTTGATATATGTTGAATGTTAATACTAATATTTACTAATGCTGTCTTCTGAAGGTACCGTTTAGTTTGTCATTGCAAATGTGTGCTGCTTAGTCTTTTAATAGCGTTGTTCATTTTCCCTCTCGCAAAGATTTGAGGAGGCAACTTGAGATTGGCGAAAACGTTTGAAATAAACCTAGTTTTTATTATGAATGACTATTTCAGATGTACAAAAAATAACGGTTCCTTTAAAACTAACAGAAAATTACTAACAGTTAAGCCATTAGCAAACAGAAGTGACATTTTGATTCATGCGAAGTAAGCCTCATGATATTCGTATGCTGAAAATTGCATCATGACATACTACTGAAACAAGGATTGTGGCATCAATTTCACAGACTGGCGTTATAATTTCTGAGATATAGCCTAACAAATTGAAAGCTGCAAACAGTCTGAAAAGGTGGAAAGTGGAATAACTTTTGTGGAAGTTTGAGGCTATTACAGTACTTGCCTGTTTTGAAAATTAAAAAGTATGTTTGAACTTATTGGGAGATCTACAGTCACTTCATATATTTCTTTAGTGTTAATAGAGAATAAAATGTAACCTTCTCAGGGATATTCAAAAGCTGCTGCAACAAGCGGTTTGTACTCTTTTAATCGGTGCTCTATTAAGTTTTTTTCACTGTAACCATTTTCCATGTGCAAAGTACCTATTTTAATAGGCAGGTGTTCTGTACAGTCGAATTTGGGCTATTTCTTTAAGAATATGTTTTGTCTGTAACTAAGCTAAATATTATGAGTCAAAGACTAAGAGACATAGGCCGAAAATATTAAGTGGTAGCCAAAAAGAGGCCTAAAGCTAAGGCAAAAACAGACCGAAGCACAGGCCCGTAACCAAGGGGGGCTTGGCCCCCTACAAATTTTTTCTCCCCCCTGGAAAAATGTGTTGAACATAGTTGAAAACCATTGGACATAGTTAAAAAAATTTTGGCCCCTCTCAGAAAACTCTTCGCCACCCCTGGCGTCCCAAGCTGGTTACGGGCCTGCCGAAGTATAAAAAGGAAAGGTGCGTTTGAAAAGTATTTTTACCACTGAGGATATACCTTCAATGCTACACCACATTGAAGATGAAGACAACGTAGGCAGCTAGCCTGGTCATGTAACGCCACACAAAGTGGACGTTCATGTCATGTAACGCCACACAAAGTGGACGTTCATGCATCTGATGACGCATGCGAGCAAGAAAATTCAAAATTTGGATGAATAAAGATCCTGCTACCTAGCCACAAGGTATGAGTCGGAATGTTAGGGACTACCCTGGACTATTTAGCCCAAGTAGGACCCCCTGCAACTATAATGGAAATTTTCTCCAGAAACGAGAGTGATGTATAGCCTACGGTTTTCTACGTTTCGCTGCAAAAGAATACCATCAAATGGTGAAGCGGCAGGTTATCCATAGCTATTATTCCAGTCCTGGAAAAAAAGAATCTTTTGCAACTACTGCAAACTTTTCGGCTCTGGATGTCCACTAGCACAACACTCAATACCTCTCCTCTCTGCAGGTACTACACTCGTAGTCGTACCTCCCTTCTGGTGAGGGAGGTACCTGGCCAGAGAGGGGGTATTAATAAGGTTTGTAATTCCTTGATTTATTGGGTTTAACGGCGCTGTCCATTGAGTCTCTGCTGGAGAGGTCCTGGCGTCACCCTTGCGGGACTCGCGTTTGTAACATCACCGATTTCTATAATTACGCCATGTACCCCCAAAAATTTCTACACACCACTGAGTAGGGCCCCGCAAAAGTGTTTCAAATCGGGCCCCACACTTGCTAACGCCGGCCCTGTGTACGTCGCTTTGTTTTGGTGCACAGAAGTATAAACTGCTGTCCGAAATTTCACAGAGATTGTAAAAACATTGAGAGAGGTTATTTTAGCAGATAAAAAAGAGTTGCACACGTTGGCATGCGCGCAGTAAAACAGTATCTGCTAAATTTATCTTACTGATACGAGACGTTGCAAGTCTCCTGGAAAAATGTGTTGAACATAGTTGAAAACCAAGTTGAGCCTGGGTAAGAAGAAATCTACCTGTAAGAGTAAGAGTGTGGTGTCCAAGAGTGCATCATCTCGTAAGCTCGACATGGCATTAGAGAACTCATCTGAGGATGAGGGTTTTATGTGTAGAGTAGATAACTCTAACTGTAGTTTGCTTGGT
>JGI24158J21664_10000424_pt1 | contig 37760 bp, 20 predicted proteins | sample Ectturendosymbi3_FD_21664 | JGI IMG/M metagenome (IMG submission 21664) | reverse complement strand
CTGAGGATGCGTAATTTTACGTGAAATCGATTTCCTATTAAAAATTTGCTGATCGATTCCTTGCTTACACCCATCGTGGAAAGTACATACTTGAATAGATTCCAGTGTTTACGTGCGCACATCAGGTGAGAGAGTACGCATACCGGAAGAAGCAGAACGTGTTCAATCGGTTTCGTATTCTCACACAGAGATCATTGTCAGGGTTATGTACAGTGGTGTGTGTCTTGGGCCCCCTTTGCCACTGTAATGTGCAAAGTACCTTGCTTTCGAAGGGGCCCAACAGCAACTGTAATGTATTATTTGGCTGCTTTGCTTTCAAAGGGGCCCCAACAGCAGTTGTGATGTGTAAATGCCTTGCTTTCAAAGGGTCCCAAAGTAACTGTAAAGAATAAGCACTTTTATTTCAAAGGGCCCCCTATTTTCACTGATTTCTAATGCTTCATATTTCAATTTGGGGGATCGAAGCTTTCTCTGGGCCGCTAAGTGGTGACGGGCATGAATTTTGGGCCCCCCTGTGACCGCGTGGCCCCCCCCAATTGGGGCTATGGTGTGCGGCTAATACGGCTCTGGTTGTCGCATGCTCAGAAACAGACAGCGTAAAATTATTAGATTCAAGTTTATAAATTACAAGGTTACATTCTCGGCAAATCTCTGCGAAGTTTTTGCCAAATACAAAAAGCAGCACTATCATGGAGACTTACTGTAGTTTCAGGATGTTATTGTTATTGCTATTGGTTTATTGTTTCATATGACTCAGCCAACAAGCAGAAACACCATAAAAGCCATCGCATGCAGTAAACCAACAATTAGCGAACATTAGAGCAAATGAAAACACAGTGGTACAATAGCTGATCAGTGTAAACAAAGGGGGGCGCTGTGTCATATAGGATGGGGGGCAGTTTTGCAAAAGACTGGCTTCAACCATTGGTGAACAGGATTACAATCAGATTGTTCTTGAAAAAGTTGTAGCTGTAGATGAGTAGGCCACAGAAGAAAAGTATTTGGGTAATTCTAAATGTACGTTCTTTTGCTATGATTCTACCCGCATGTAGCGCTAACGTGCTGTTCGTAAAGTCTAGCAGAATTATTCATTTATACGTTTGCAAACAAGCTTTTCTTTTGATTTACAGAAGTGTTAGTTAATTAACAGCCCTATCAGTATTAACATGTCGGCTTATTTTGAATGTTGACATTAGAGATAAGTTATTGCCAAGTTCGTGACTTATACTTGTAACAGCAGATGCCGTTAAAGGTGTTCAGGCTGTACGTTTGTCAAAGTTTGGAAGGCTGATCATGCTGCTGAACTACAGTACCGTGTCTAGTAACAAATTTAAGTATAAATTTGTAAATTTTCTATAAGGATAAAGCAAAGCTTGATTAGTATTGCTTTCAAAACACCTCTAAAAACAAGATTGGGCATCTGCATTTATAAAATTCACTTCTTCATCGACCCGATGATCTACGGTTCCACCCACATTTTGCAACAAAATGGTGACAAGTTCCCAACTCTGTGTTGATTACCCCTATTGCGTATTTACTCATTTGAGTTTGTTTTGTTTATGAGCACTTTCCATCATCAGTTGGTCAGATTTAATGCTGGATTCTGCTTAGGCGTTTTTTTAATGTTATGTGCATGCAGTATAATCCTGTTGAACTTATGAGGACCTCAAACGCATGTGGTCATGACTCACAGCTGCTCAACGAGAACGAAGTCATTGGGAATTACATGCCTCATTGCACTAATGCTTCTTTTTGATTATGCGACACGAGGTAATTTGTTTCGAGTTGTTGGTTCGAAGTTGAATTATGTTTTTTTGCATTCTTGAAGTTATTTTCTCAACAGTTATGCAAAGCTAGGATTACTAAAACTGCTCCCAAACACTTTGGGATTGCTTCATTTTATGTACAAAGCACTTATTTGCAGCAGTAGCAGTAAGTTTCTATGAAACAATTGCTGTTGCTACTACTGGAAAAACACTTTCTACTAAAGTAATTTGATGTGTCCCCTCACAGGACATGCTGCAGTTCAACTAATACTGAAAAAATTTGAATATACTCAAATGCCATGTTGTAGACTCCTGTTTCTAATTTTAACTTACGTGATACCATGCAAAGAACTTAAATTGCATAAAAAATACATACAGCAAAACGTATATCAATATACAGTGGTGCGCTCAAAGGGAGGCGAGCTAGGCACTTGCCTTGGACCGCCCGTTTTCAGAGGTCCCCTCGAGGTGTTTCGCGTGTAACTTTTTCTCATTTGTGGTGGAAAACGCATTTACCACTCATGAATATACTCCAAAGCAGATCATACCTAAGTACTCTGCTTTCAGAGGGCCCTCAACAGCAATGTGTAAGTATTCTGCTTTCAACGGGCCCGCCAACAGCCACTGTAATGCGCAATACTCTACTTTTTGAAGGGCTCCAAACAGCAATAGCAATGTGTAGGTATTCTGCTTTCAAAATTCCATCAACAGCAACTGTAATGTGTAAGTAATCCGCTTTCAAAGGGCTCCCAACAGCCACCGTAATGTGCAAGTACTCCGCATTTGAAAGGTCCCCAACAGCAACTGCAATGTGTGAGTACTCTGCTTTTGAAGAGCCTCCAGTAGCAACTGTAATGCGTAAGTACCCTGCTTTCAAAGAAGGCCCCAGCAGCAACCACAAAAATAGAGAAATGGGACGGCGCTGCCAGCTTGCCATTGCTTATTAACTTTTATGTGTTGCTAACTTTGTCTTCCCAACTTTTAGAGTTTTTAAATTGGTATCATTAATACACTTTTGCATTTTCTATTATGTTAGTCGCGCCGTAGTCTCAGGAAGTATCTTGTGTAGTTTCCGTGAAAGCGACAAAGTTGAATCAATCAGAAAATGTTTTGAAATAAGAAAGTGATATCACGCATGTCTATGAATCCTCAATCTTCAAATCTTATTTAAAAGATTTTGACATTTGTGAAGTTTGAATAAAGTTTTTTATTTTAAATAAAAACTATAGATTAACTTTTCAGGAGATGTTCATTGCTGGTATATTTTCGTTTGTTAGATGGCGAAACTCCAGTCAAATATGGCAAGGAAGGTAAAGAGTCTTTCAATTCACTTCCAATTAAAGTTCAGTCTCCCCACGAACCACCTGGTGGTAAACTTACTCAGCCACCTGTCAAACAAACGTTTGTCGAAGGACGTCCTGGAAGGAAACAAAATTCAATTAATCATAAGGAAAATGCTTTTAATCTTGGAACCAAGCGTCCCAATAAAGAAACTGTCGTTTTGAACACTCTAAGCAAACCTGTGGGAAAGGTGAGTGTGATTGATACGGTATCATTAACACACTGCGAACTGTGAGTCAAAGCGGCACTTTTAACAAACGTTTCTGCACTCCATCAGCAGTAGACTAACCTGCTCTTCATTGCCACTTTGCATTGCCTCTTTGTTCTTCAAAATCTGTATATAATTTCAGCTATATTTGCTTATTCCACTAATGAAAGTGGTTGTTCATGCAAGGCTTTTTCCTTGACAGTATCGTTGTAACAATCTGATCTCTGTAGATGGAAAGCACATACTTGCCCCATCCTCTGGTCGCTGGTCTACACAATTTCAGGTTTACTTTCTGTATGGTTATATTGATGTAATTTGCAGTCACGATACCAAATCTGGATTCATTTTTTACATATCTAAGCTTTTTAAGATGTAGACTAGAGATTACACCCAACTTCAACAAAATTGCTTATTCGTTGATGCATCAGAATCTTACAGTAAGTTTCTATACTGGAACAGGTTCATTTGCTTTATTCATAGAATTGTCCAAGTAAGATTAAGGAGTTGTTCAAGTACGATTAGGTTTTTGTTTTCATTTGTGGTGACGCCAGGCAGTGTTCTGTGTGAAAAGATTGCAAGGCATTTAAAAACGTACAATACAATTTTAAGCATTTCACTAAAACGCTTCTGGAAATCTCGCCGATTTCTGCTGATTAGATAGGTTTAATGGGAATCAGAAAAAAATATTACCACTGAATCACCGTGGCAAACTGGAGAAAGTTGGGACGCACAGCTATAGAGGAAAAACTAAACATATTAAATAAAACTGAGCTCAGAATCAGTGCCCTGTGATCAGTAGAAATGAGTTGAAAAAGTCAGTCCGTGAGACTTTTATAAAAGACGTTTTTGTAGACCACTGTTAGTTAGTACTTTTCATTTAAATCATATGCACATTTTTTATAACAGTTCGTGCATAAAAGGAGAGATACACCAATTGGTCTAAAAGATGTAAGTTTGATAAATTCTGTAATGCTCTACAAACCTTTGGACCACTTCCCCATCAAATCCCCGATGGTTATGAGTAGCGAAAACAAAATTTAATAAATTCAAAATTTTTCTACCTTTTCTAAGCTTATGAAACGTCCACAAACCAAATTTCACGCTCATAGCATGAAGGAATCCCAAGTTATTAGGTCAAAAAAAGTCAAAATTTATCATTAGATCAAAATTTATCGTTGGGTCAAAATTTTCTTGCAACATAGTTTTTTTCCCTCTATCTGTATTTTATAGGTCAAAATACAGTCAAAAATTTTGAATTCGAAATCGAAATTTTAAGTTTTTAGGTCAACAAATTGGTTGCCCTAGTTACGAGAAAAAGATTTCCTGTTAATTATGTGTCAAGATGTGAACAAGACCTGAAGTTACAAAATTATTAGGTCCTCTAGTTGACTCATTTGTTTTATGCAATGAGTGAAATTCAGGGGATGTCTCTAAATTATCCTAAGGTATATCGCAAAATTTTGAAAAAACAAACGTTTCATGAAAACGGCAAATTCCTGCGAGAACATCTATAGCAGGGTGGTCAAAGTACTTTTGACCTACGAGCCATTTTACAAAAAGGTGACAACTTGCGGGCCACTTCAAACAGCATGATGTATTACAACATATTCACAAGATTTAAAACTAAACAAGAAGAGGTAAGAGCGTGTGTTATTGAAATATTACCCAATAGCAATTTATCCCAAACCTTTAGCAGTGGGATGCTTGTAGTCGAGGATTCCCTGACACAATCGTTCCATTATCAATCCCAGTTTTCGTGGCAGCAAGTCGGAGACGAGTGTTACGTCTGCTATTAGACTTGTTTTCAGATTGACTTGCTTCATCGTAGAAAATGTACTCTCACACAAGACACACATGTATGTGTTTCCAAACATCGAATGCATTTTAGTACGAAATCTATCAGTTTGGGAAATTTATTTTTTATTGATTAATTTCCAGCTCTCCACAGTTTGGTCTAACGCCGTTAATATTGTTCATTCACGTCGTGCTTGTTCTAATAAAAAATACGTACTGTAACATACACACAACAGGTTCTATTTTAATAAAAGCTGATGATGCCTACACCGTAGGCGAAATATATACTCTGTAAGATCTTAAAGCGTCTGATTCTTAGCTGAGAAAGGATTTCGTTCCATAGACAGTATAGGGTATACACAACAGTCAATATTGAGAAAGCTCGCGGCCTTAAAAATTCTGTCCACGGGCCAAATGTGACCCCCGGGCTTGTAGTTGGACCATGCTGATCTAAACAACGTCATAAAATACAAAGACAAAATTAAACGATCACGTGGCACAGTTATGTATTCCGAACTTTATTTGTTTTGATGGCTTCACTCTAAAGACAATGGTGGGCACATGGCACTCCAGTATTTCGTGCGCTCTTAATGCTTTGTTTCAAGTGATTTCTGTTCGTGCATTTTGTAGCAGCCCAGCTGCTACATGAGGCCGCTCCGCGAACAAAGTTGACAGAGAGGAAGCATAACATTTCCAATGGCCTGGAAGCCATTGGAACGTTCCTTTAGCCTTGTAGTGAGGGGCGCGAAGCGCAAAAATTTTTAATGCTTTAATAATTTCTATTGAAGCAGTGATTTGCTTACGAACAGTCTTACAGTTGACAACTTCCTTTCGTATGAGCAGAGACGCCCACGTAATCCCCACAAGTCGGCCGAGCCAACGAACACCCCCGATCGACCAGGAGACGCAAGTAATCAAGGGTGTTTGGTGATGAGATGTTGCAGCCACAATGCTGCGTCGCCCTGAGCCACTAAAGCAGCTATGTCCAACCCGCGAACCTTGGGCCGCATGCAGCCCACTCGAAAGCTTTGTGCGGCTCATTGGGTTTTCGTTGTATTAAAAGTATCCTACATGCTGACAACCTGTCCTTATTTCGATAATCTTGACTTTCACATTTTTTATGCAGGTGGTGTTCAGTGTCCACTTTACCGCGTCTGTTACTATTACAGTTAGGATTCGAACGCTTTCAGTACATTGGCTTCGAAGAAAATTTTGTTTGCTGCGATCAAAGTAAGTGATTCAATGTGGGGCCCTCAGGTGTTAACATGTCATTCAATGTGCGGCCCTAAACAAGGCAGTGACATAATTTTTGGCTCAGTAAGTCATTTGGGTCGGACATGGCATTTGGGTCGGACACTAAAGAGAGAGTCAAACCGACGAGCCTCAGCATAACAGCTATAGAAATTCCTCACTCGACCAGGTTCGCTCTGCTTTTGATGTTACCAACGCAGCTTTATATGTGGCGTAATTACATCACCACAGAAAGACGCATTGAAACATAATGAAGCTTATGTTTGTTTCTCCGCCCCACATATATCGAGGGGCTGTCTCTTTCAGTATCCACGGAAACCTGTGACAGCCGAAATGGCCGACACCAGTTCTGAGCCAGAATAAAGTGACCCAGAGTCTGCGGGGATGGTGGGAACCGCAGGGCAAAGTCGATGTCCAGGCTCACGCCAAGCTGCGAGGGAGGTATAATCAGAACAGTATCAGCCGCACTCCATATCCCCCAATTGGGTGGGACCAACGCTGTCACAGGAGCCCAAAATCCAGTCCGTCATCACTTATCCCTCCAAAGAAAGCTTCGACCCCCAAATTGAAATGCGAAGCACTAGAAATCAGTGAGGTTGGGGGGCCCTTTGAAAGAAAAGTGCTTATACGTTACAGTTGCTATTGGGGGCCTCTTTGAAAGCGTGGTGAGCCTACTGACACATTACATTTGCTATTGCGGGCCTCTTTGAAAACGTAGGACTTACACGTTGCAGTTGCTTCTGTGGTCCCTTTGAAAGCGTAGGACTTACACTATACAGTTGCTGTTGGGCACCATTGTAAAGCAGAGTAACTGCACATTACAGTTGTTGTTGGGGGGACCTTTGAAAGTAGAGTAGCTTACTTACACATACACATAGCTGTTGCTCTTGGGAGCCTCTTTGAAAGCAGAGTACTGAATTGTGATGTGGTTGGGAAAATATTATATGAGCCGATAGTAAACTTTTCACTGAAAATGAGGAATATTTACGCGTGAAGTGCATTGAGGGGGGGCCTGAAAAGAGGGGGGCCCGAGGCAAGTGCTTCGCTTGCCTTCCCTCAAACACACCACTGCATACAATCCTGGCAATGATCTTATATGAGAATATGAAACCGATTGAACACGTTCTGCTTCGTGCGAACGGCGCACTTTCTCACCTGATGTGCGCATGTCAACACTCTAATGTAAAGTAATATTTATATTATTGAACACACTGAAGTTGCTGATGAATTTAACACATCATAAAACATACATTTGAAGCGATTTTTCATAATTAACCCTAGACACACAGGTCGACTGAAAGAACAGATCTCGGTGGAAAAAACCCTCAGTGGGAGCCCTGGTCACGTGCTTCAAAACGCCTACTACCGTAACTTGAAGTGAACATTTGAAGATTTATTGCCGTGTTATTGTTACGCAATAAAGACAAAGATTAAAAGAATCCGCTAGCAAATTTCGCAACCTGTCACTTCAGCAGTGCTCCCACTTTTAGGGATTTTGTCATTAGATTGGAACTGTTGTTGGTTTTCAGGAATTTTTTAGGGATTTTGGGAAAAAGGATGAAAATGCAAAGAAAATGAACTATTTCAGTTTATTTTGCAAATCATATTTGGTTCTGTTTTTGACATTTATCATGGCACTCCGATTTTATGCTGCCCCACCACAGATTTAGGGATTTTTTGGTACCGTTTTAGGGATTTTTGGAGTTGCATTTGTGAGAGCCCTGCTCTGCTGGCAAAGGATCAGACATGAGCGAAGTGCGCAGTTGCGCTAAACGTTTCGGGGGCCTCGCGGTCACGACTTTGTCCTGTGGGCCTCGAGTTCATTTATCCGGCCCTGCCTACATGCCTAGTTGTAAACGTCCAGAAGTCAGACTTCCACTTGATCAACATGTTTTGTGCAGTGATTGTTGTAAAAAATGTATTACGTCTAGACCAGGTAGTCTTCTCTTATTTTGTACGGGATAGCAGCAAGATGGCTTTGGCGCTTACGACCAAAGTTACACATTTGGGCAGCCTGCTGTTCAGACAGCCAGATGGAGTTAATTTTGTAGTTTGAAGAGTCGATTTGGCAATCACTCCCAAGCTCGTCCCAAAACAGAGTAGTGCAGTTAGTGGATTATGGATGTTAACAATTTTGTCCACGTAGGCCTTAGTCTATATTTCCCAACATTATAGGTGATTTGAGATACAAAATGCTATTAATCTAAACATGTTTCATGCACCAGGAGATTAAACAGTCCAGACATCAGCAAGGTTTATGCATGCGTATTTCGGCCAGTAAAAAGCCCAATGTGCAAGCTTTATAAGAATATTTCGCTTCACCTAATGGCAAAGTTTATGAGTTTGCGCTAATGAAAAAAAATTTTCATTGCCGCGCACATATTTTGACTGGCGTCATGTTTGCTCCTTTGGCAATAATGTTTTCATAACTGAATCATAGGATTGATTCTGATTTCCTGCAAATTCTTTTTGCATTTGCATTTCATTGCAACATCTCTGAATTATCACCGTCAATTAAATGACAATGATTTGCGACCCAATTTCCAGGCCCGCAGGCACGGGGGCATTCAGGGGCAGTTACCTCCACATCTTTTTTGTCCCCCCCCAAATTCTGTGGCGCTCAGTAAAATTTGTTTTCAACAAATAATAAAACAAAAATCTTTCCCCATAAAATTGTATTTTTCCCCTCCAAACCTACAAACCTGGCTACGTGCCTGGTTGTGCCAATATTCTGTCTGAGATTAGGATATTTTGTTTTCAAGGTCATTCAGCCTCGAGTTGTAGCATAGCGTCGAAAACTTTTTTTTATAAATCATCATTAGGAGGGCCCCTATAAGCATTTAGGTGGGCCCCAAAGTTGGACTGCTACGGCGCTGGGTATAATGTCTTTCCATGCGTTCACCCACGCTGTTTTGATGTCAAACCCATAGGTTGGTGTGAGGAGTGTGGCAGCATGGTGATGGAAAGGGTGCCTCAACTTCAGACGCTGTTGACGGATTTAATGTGACTAAACGCTGGTTCAAACCACACGCAGAGCGAATGCAATCCAAAGGCTGTGCGGCTTTTTTTCGAGCGAAAACGCGTTTAGATCGAACGCAAATATAAGGTAGTAAGTACTCGTCGCAATTCCCGAGGAAGAATCCGTTAAAGGTAGCATGTTGTGTCTGTGAGGAAGTGTTAATGGCATGAAAGTATGCACTGTTGTGAGTTGTATAGCTCGCAAAACATTGGGAGGGTCAGGTATATACTGCATATTTGTGTATACATACATATGTACCTGACCTTCCCCTAGCGGGGAAGGGCAATGCACACTATCTAGCCCCTGTCTGGATCGTGTGGTGACACACTAGGTCGGATACATTCAAGCGGTATATGACATACTGCACCAGCACACGTTTAAGGGATAGAAATTTAGGTTCATTATATGATAAAAATTTAAACTTGCCGTGACTGATATCTGGCAAGCGGAAAATCGGGTGCTTTCTCAACCGCTAAAACAAACTTTTGATTCCTTTCAGACTTAGCCTACAGCCAACTGAAAGCAGACAAACCATCATATGCTTGTAGTCGATACAACCTTACCTGTGATTTGGAAATTCTACTGCTACCACACCACAGGGCCCAAATGTCCAGGCAACCCACGCAGAACACACGCGAAGAGCGAACTCGTCGCTCCTGGAGCAAGAGTCGCGCGGCACTTGCAAAGTGAGCGCGACGTTAAGACGGGGATTTCCAGTGATAGTAATAAAAGAAACCAACTCCCGCACAACAACTTCCCGTGTCGCCTTTGGCTTGAACTGGCCCTGAAACAAGCTCAACCGCTTTCCATTTCCACCTCAACCAGGGTTGCCAGATGGTGCCAAATTTGGCAAATATTGCCAAAAATCACTTTTTCCAAAAATTTGCCAATTCTTTGGCAACATTTTTAATGCCAAAAATTTGCCATTTTTGAAATATCAGCTGTGACTAGTAATATTAACAAAATTTATCAAATTAAATACCAAAACTTTAGAATGTACAGCTTAGATATCGAGATAATATGTTTGAATATATAATTTACTGCAAGAGAATTTGCTGTAATTGTTGCAGTGTTTCATTTAATCGACAACCAATCATAATTTATTTTAAAATTGACTTACTGTTACTGTGTTTCACGTCTCGCTGTAGTTAGGTTTGTGTGCATTTGAAGCACTGATCCTGTAAATAACGATCAAAACTGAAATATATTGTTTCCGGGTTTCAACTAAGCCTGAAATATTACTTTAAGTTTTTTACTATGAATCGTAAGGAATCATTTTGCAGCAACGAATCAATGTCTATGATCTAATATTTAGATTCTAAAACAAACAGAGGATATATTTCGCCTACTGAGCACACATTTTGATGCCTACGAAACAGACCTTTTCATAATTGTTAAATTCAAAAAATTTAAAAGTATGGATAAAATACAAATTGCAAAAAGCTATTAAATCAATATTGCCAAAAACTTGCCATTTTTAATGAAAAATCAATACTGCTAAAATTATTGCCATTTTCAAAATTTTTTTTCCAAAATTTTGCCATAAATTAGGCAAACTCTTGCTTTTTGATCTAGTGCAACTGTAATTTGTGAAAAATTCCACCCAATTAACTCTTAAATGACACAAGGCAATATAACATGTTTTGAGTTGAACCGCTGCGAAGTCACTTGGTCATCTGGTAAACATTTCACTGACCTGTGCAAACAAACACAAGCGTTGCTGCTATCTCCCATTTTCTTTGTCTCTGGTTCACAATGAGTTGCACAATGACTATGGTTGGCATTGAAAAGCATTTTCTGGGCATTTTCACTGTGTGTATGTTTGATTTTGTAATCTAGTGTTTTTTTGTGAATTTTTTTGTGAATGAAATCAAGTGTTTTATTATCACGAAATCTAGTACTTTTCCGTAACAACAGAGTGGCAACACTGATTGCTCGCATCAAGCTCTGCAATACCTTATTGGTTTGTCATACTGATGAAGTGACAGTACATCCACCACCATTTGTACATCATCTTCTGCAATCGTGTTCAGCCTTGCCCCAGTTTATTGTCGCAGCACACATAGCAAACAGTTCAATCTAGCACTATGACTAAATGTTAAAATACATTACGACATTTTCTCACGGTTGCCAAGTGAACGCTTTGCGCTGTTGTCCGCCGTTTCTTGTGTTGTGCTAAACAGTGTAATTTGATTGTTCGAATTTAACGTCAGGACATTTTTGAATTTGTTAGGCTATCCTTCTTTACGATACTGTACAATGGTTTCGTGACAAACAAGTAGCGGACAAAGACGTTTGCGGGTATTGCCCTTTTGTGAGAGACAGAGCCAAGGTATTTCCTACTTATTCTAGTCTTTGCTAACTAATACACTCCCAAAAGTCTGCTGATGATGAATTAATAGGTAATTTTCTGCTCAGTTTTGCTATGACTGCAGCTGGAGTTTCATCGACGTATGTGTTTCTGTTTCTTACTATTTGTCCCGTTACTGGATCAAAGTAATGCCTTGTTATCTGTTTTGTAAATAAGTGTTGCTATCATGGTTCAGGCGCGTTGTTCTTGCAATGCAATTAGATTGATATATTATTTTTTAGTGAAGAATCAATAACAGTTTCCGTTTGTTTTCTATTTGGAGGAAAAAAGTTTTCGGCATATTCCGCGTATGGCAGGAACAGCACATTCGTTTATTATTGCAATTCATCATCTCGAAAAATAGGAAAATTGAAATTGCGAAAAATAGTTTTGCGATGTGTTCAGCATAAACTTGAGGAACGTAAAAATCACAAAATCTGTTTTTGTTTGCAGCTTTCTGACAAGGATACGTTTGCAGTTCTGTTTCATTTTCGTCGTTATCCTCAAACGCCACCACCGAAGGACCCGAAAAGGTAATGCCGTTAACATCTGCGGTTATGGGGCTGCCACAACCGATGTTTTAGAACAGCAGGGATGCTTCCTGTAAAGCTACCTTTTTCCGTTCGAAGCCATGCATTCAACGCAGGTGGTTGATTGTTTCATTCATGAGTGATTTGAAGAAAGTAGGCGTCGCAGAGTGGAAGGCAAAAGAACCGCTTTTTGAATGATATCCGCAGTGGCGTAGTGAGGCTTATTGTCATCTAGGGCCGACCGTAAAAATTCCGCCCTTTACTGCCCTCAAAGGTGTTGACAAGAATGAAAGAAGATCATGTTTCGTGCTATGAAAAGATAAAAAGAATATTAACACATCCTGAACATCAGAATCAAACACTCATAAATCGTAATGGGTCTTGTTTTTCATTGTCGATTGTGACTCTGTAAGTCTTGCATTTTCTGCTTGTCGCCATTGTCATAATTACTGTTCCTAATTTTTCTGCTTTCATTACCTGTTATTCGTATATGGACCTGGCATATTTCGTCATTTTTCGTACCTGCTGGATTTCCGGCTCCTGAAAACTGCCCCACTTGGCTATATTCATTTGCGTATTCCAGTGGATTAAACAAGAAGTAAAGAAAAGTGACAGTGACATACATACTTTGCATATGTAGCCATTTCATGTATGTTTATATTCGTGTAATATCCCAGGTTTTAATTTCAAGAAATATATATATACTGCATATAGTAGGCCATAACAATTTACTTTAATAACCTTAATTATATAATGTTAGTCACGTAAAGAATGTGTCATTCATCCAGTCCCGTCGCCACGGGGGTTTGGTGGGCTTAGCCCCCCCAAACAAAGCTTCAAGCCCCCTAAATTGAAAAATGAAGCACTATAAATCAGCGGAATTTTTGTCAAATTTGAATGTCAAGCCGCCCCTGCACAAACGTAACGCCCCCCTATTCACGACTTTCTGGCGACGGTTCTGCATTGATCACTTCACATTTTCAATAGTGGTTCAATTCTCTTAGATTATATAACAGGCTTCGAACGTTACGTTTTTCTGCATTTGCACGGGACCCTCCTAAGTTGCAGGACGCATTTGATAAAGTTGGTCAAATAGGCCAAACACGGCTCTGGTTGTGAAGCGCTGGCTTGCAGCTTTCATCGTGACCGGCAAACTTGGGCTGGCTGTTGGGTTTGGCTTCTTCCAATTGCACGTGCAAAGTGTTATTTTAACTTCGTTTGTTACCAACCGATGTCTATTTCGAAGACTATTATCAAACCCCACTTACGACATCCGCCTTTTTATTGCTCAGCAGTGATTACAACCTTATAAATGCAAACGATGAACTTTATTCAGTAGCCTACAGCCATTGCCAAGATGTGCAACTGTTTTCATTAACATTCCTTTAACAAAAGCACTCACCACAATAATAACTACACAAATCGTTTGTCCTTTCTTTAGGATTTCAGACTAAGACTCATCGCGTCTGATGTAGTCAATGAATGGGTTAATAAAAGTTGGACGAAAACCATTTGTAGTCAAATAATGGCACTACAGTTTTCAATAAAAACGTGTGATAGTCCACTAAATAACCTGTATATATAAAGCAATATACCTAATGGAAAGAGCCAATGTCAACTTGAAACGAAGTACAAGACTTACATTGAACAGGGAACTTAACTGCAAAGTGGAAATACCTCCCCTGAACTCATGTCATTCCTCCCTGGGGACTGTTTCCTCCCCAGTTGGGAACCACTCCCTTAGAATGAAGTCGATGACAAAACAGGAAAATGTTCGAACTTCAAAAAGAATGCTTTCTTTCTCATATATCAAGGCCCTAGCCCCAGGGTTCTGCAACATAAACTTTTCCTGTTGAAATAGCTTTACTGTGTATGAAAATCTTAAGTGTTCCCAGGGCCGGCGCTGCCATTAGGCGAACTAGGCGGCTGCCTATGGCGTTTGGCTAAAGAGAGCGCCAAAAAGGACCAAAAATATAAATACGTGCTTCAGAAAGTGACGAACGTACACCAAGATAAGATAATCAACATGATGAAAATGAGTGAATCTCATGTAAACGCAGTTTATGAGAAGACTGAGGTACGGCATTTAATTTCAATTTCGCTTATACCAGGTAAGTGATTTTGCAATTTGGTTTAAATTTCATTCATGCACTAAACTTTTCTAATATAGCTACGAGGGGCATTCGGGGGCAGTGGCCTCAAATATTTTTGTGCCGTCGAAATCCTGTTTTGTCCAGACAAATGTGTTTTATACACATAGCAAAAACACATATCGTGTCCCCTTAAAAATGCATTCTGTCCCCCAAAACCTTACAACCTGGCTACGGGTCTGTATAGATTAGGGATCTTTGTATAGGAGGGGTGGTCGGTGGAATGGATCGTGTCTAAGGTGCTCACAAGTCTATCAACGGCGTGCTGTCAGGGCCAGCAAAGCATGCCCTGCAGGCCGCACTTTATCAAGCTCATTGAAAATTTTAAGGTTACTATCTCTGTTCTTTTAATTTGTTGATTTTTCTTAGCTGTCCCATTTCAACCGGAGTAGATTAATGTCAAAGCCTTCACTAAATCATGTTTCAGCCATTCAGTGCAGTCAGATTGGGAAACACTGCCGAAACGCCAGCGTTTTTATGCGTTAGTAGCCTAGCTAAGGGGACCGCAAATACTTTTTGGTACGACCCCGTGAAATAGTTCTAAATTCTCGCGACTCAGACATTTCGTGAGCATATAATTTTGTGGAAAATACTTTATAGTAACAGTAGCAACTTTCTTGCACAAAATTTAATGCAACTTAGCATATGAAACAGTAAATGATTGCATTAACTGTCTAATGAGAATGGCAAATTTAAAATGTAAATTTAAATTTTTTCACGACCTGGAGCTATAGGCGTAGCCCGGGGTCCCAGCAGGCACCGTAACTAGGGGGGCGCAGAAGGGCTTCTATCGCCCTGAAAAATTTTCTCCATGCCTGGAAATATGTGTCGGACATATTTTGCAACTATTTGACATAATTTGAAAATTTTGGGCCACTCTCAGAAAACTTTTCGCCCCCTGGTGGCCCAAGCCGGTTACGGGCCTGAGTCCCAGGGGCATGTCCCTCAAAACCTGAGTATATCTAATCATTTTGTGCTTTGATAGGCGGTGTCCCAAACAAAATACTGTTGCTCGCCTAAGATCCAACATTTCAGCCGCCTTCAAAATTTTTTGGCCGCCGCAAAATTTGGTCTGGCTGCGTCGCTGCTCAGAGTGGAAGGTCTTGCGACCCAAATTTGATGTCGCGACCCGCTTATAGCGGACCCCTGGCGGAACTAACCAGTTAGATTTCGATTGCAGGACGCAATTAAATTATGTAACAAGAAAGTATAAGCTGGCACGCAATATAACCAACACTGGTAACCTTCGCGAACGTCAGACGTTTCTTGCGCATGTAGAACATTGTCGATAGTTACGACATCAGACTATAAAAAGGTTTTCAGAGGCCTATGCTAAGATTTTTGTTTATGTGAATGCTCTAATGGCTGATAGTGTACTTGTGTAGATAACATTTTGATGAATTATTTGGTATTGAGATAAGCTCGGCATGCATCTAATAAATTAGTTTGATGAAAACAATTGTCCTTAAAAGGGTCTTTTTTGATGGAGTGGTGCTGGAATGGACCTTGCCTAGGTCCCAGCGGCAATTTAAAGATGTGCAAAGAGAATGTATATTTACGTTTGTCAGTACAGTCGCAGGGCACTTTTGCTGAAAGGTCCTGCCACACGTACTGAAAAAATGGCACTGAACATCAGAGAACAGCACGAGACGTGCCAAGAACTGTTTGTCGGTGTCAGGTATAATGCGCCAATGTGCTGTTGGGGCGTTGACCGAATGACAGCAGAAAAAGTGTTAAGCTAGCCCTGACTATTTACCGAAATTTCATGAATGGCCTTTTCATCACATTTTCACCCCGTGGAGGGGTGATGTAAAACTCGAACTACCGGGCCAGTGATGTTGGCTAGCCTGAGTTCGGATGTCCTCTCTGTCGCTAGTTCAAATGACTTTTGACTGCGGTGGGTAAAATGCATTTGGCTCGAAAGGAAGATGTAGGGACTTGGAAAAAGTACCCCCAAGGAAGTATGTATTTCAAGACAAACACTACAGTAGGCTACTTTAGCACACTGTATTTGACCCAGAATTTTGAGTTCACATTTTTTTCTCAGTCCACAACCACATTTCCTAGCTTTTCAGGCTACACGCCAGGCCCGCAAACAAGAGCTACAACCAGGCAATTGTCCTCCCCGAAATTTTGAAAAACTTGTTTAGTTGTTAAGTACAACAGAAAGTTACAATCATTTTGATCGCCGAAAATATCACCTGGTTGCTGCCCTGTACCAATCTAGGCCTTCCAAACACAAAGCCTGAAAAGAGTTAGAACTTTTGAAACTTAAAAAAATTAATTTTTAATCAATAATTTGCCGCCCACCAAAAGCTTCCGCCCCCTGGAGCACCCAGGGCCCCCTTGCAACGCCACTGGATATACGTGTTCGATAATTTGAAATCAAAACTACACATGTGCTGCACCCGCATCATTGGGATTGTTCAGACTATTGCATTCAATCAATGCTCGTTCGGTAGCGACGCAGTCAGTCATGAGCGCACTGACTTCTTCGCAACGTGATTGTGAATACCTTGGCTTATGAAGCGTGTAAGGAAATGCATTTCGGCGAACTCATTTCTAACGCACTGCTTTGCGTTTGCGCGTCCAGGATCCTTTAAGCAAAATCATAAACTCATAAATATCGCCATTGCCGCTTGTAGGGCCAGCAGTAATTCAAGAAAATTAGTTGCCTGTGCTTTTTTCCAGCAAGTTCATTTGACAGTTTTGAAGGTCCTGTAGCCACTGCCCAAAACTTCTAACTACTTCACTAAACTCAAGGTCTGTCTGGTAGAATAGATGCAGCTGTTTTCAAGTTATTGCATTTGTGGCTTACTTATTGGTGCAGATGTTTTTTGCAACCTCTCTGTAGTCGTTGCGCTAAATGTGCGATTCACCACGAACGGGATGTGCGCAAAGAACAACGCCCATATATATGTGGCGCGAACAAGCAATAAAAGAGTGATCTCGTCGGGTGATCTCTATTGTTGCTTGCTGCCATAGTGTGAAGCTTTGCGCTGTTGCCGCTCGGGCTTTCCGATCGTAGTAGTGTACTCACTGGTTACCTTTTGGTGTTTACTCAGCCGTTCCTCTAGTTAAGGCTGCTTACAATTGTCCGCTGATGAGACAGTGTGGAAATGTTGACCACACGAAATCCATTTTATTACAGTTACCGATTGTATCTTAAAACAGCTATGTCCAACCCAAATCGCTTACTGAGCCAAAAAGTATGCCACTAGCTTAAACAGGGCCGCACAATGAATAACATATTACTGAGGGCCGGACATTGAATGCCTTACTTTCGTCTTAGCAAACTAAGTGCAGCTAAAGCTAATGTCCTGAGAGAGTACGAATCCTAACTGCAAAGACAACAGACGTGATAAAGTGGCACTGAGGACCACTTGCAACCAAAATGTCAAATTGAAGGTTGTCAAAATAAGGACAAGTTGTCAGTATGTAGGATACTTTTGCTACAGCGAAAACCTGAACTTTGCCACACAAAACCTTCGACTGGGCCGCGGATTGGACATAGCTGTCTTAAAAGAAAGCAATTGCATACTTTCCTCAACGTTTGCTTAAGTTCATACCATCGCCTACTAACTAACACATCAGTTGCTCTTTCGTTAAGATAATCATTTCATTTGTTTGGAATTTTGTTCGATTTGACACTTCTAATATTTGCAACAGTTGCATTTAATTAAACAAATTACATTCTTTGCATCAACCAAAGAACTGAAAAGTCTTGTTTGCGTGAATTATTGCAAAATACCCCGAGACTGGCCTAGCTTCGCGAGTGCAATCGTGTGAGGTCTTCCAATGGCAAAGAGTGATATCGTAATTCGACTAACCAAGTTTTGCGAGCTTACTTGAAGTTGGAACATTATGTGACATTACAGTACGTGCTTATACGCTGTGCTCCTAGTGCCATACATAGCATTGATTGAAAGGATAAGACTGAAATAGGGTTGTTTTCTGTCCTGTTGTTTATCAATTTTCGATCACATTCGACTGGTACCACACGTTAATCAAGAATCAGCATCTTTTTCATATTCAGTTTGAATGATCACTCGCCTTGTGAACGAAACGCTGTTTATGAATGGACTTTCTCACTGAAAAGCTCCAATCTTGAGCAGTGTTGCCGTTGAATCAAGTTACGAATGTCTGCCGTGTTTATAGACGCTCAGATCAGCTTTACCTGTGGTGGGCGCTTGAAAGTCCGGGGAATACAGTCGTCGACGACCAACGAAACTTCCAGCGATACAATTACAACGAGTTTGGACCCAACTACTTGAACGGAACGATGACATTCAGGTGAGTATTGCCACCATAAACATGGCCTGATTTGTCTGCAATCAGAATGCAGTATTCTGCATCTCAGCGTTTTAAATGGTTCCCGTATAGAAGCTCTTGATACGGTCTCAGTACGTCCGGATGTTTCATAAACAAAGAAGTTGAAAGGTTTCTGAGTCAAATGAAACAATAAACTATCAGTCAAATTTGTCAGCATCAGAACTTTATGGAGTGAAAATACGGTTCTGTTATAGTACTTTCTCTTCAGAAACCAGTCACCTGAAAATAACAGTCACCTGGAAAAAAACATGGCATTTTATGCTTCTCTAACACTATTCTTCACAAATAAACTTTGCATAGGCGGCGCGCACAAGAAGTGTTTCTGTGAAAACGTTTTTTTGGAAAGTTAACTGAGCAGCGTCATTACACAAATAAAAAGATGTCATGTAACTAATCTCCACAAAGGCAAACAAGTCGAATCCATCAGCAATTTTTTTATAATGGGAAATCAATTTCCTGATGAAATTTTTGCTGCTAGGTTCGAATCCGTCACCTTTGTGGAGCTTACTGTAGTTGCTTGAAAGCAGATGATATATAAGTCTTAATAATCGAATTAAGTCATGAAAGCAGAGTCCTGTCGACTGATTCCTCGAAAGCTTGCAGCAAACCAGGAACATTTAATAATAGAAAATTTTGAGATTGCTTCTAGTGTTTTGTGTATGGGAAGAAAAAACAAGTTTGCGTGTAACAGCTATCTTAAATTTTTGTGTGCAATAGCAATCAAACGATTTTCTTGTTATGTGACTACAACTTTTAAAACCTTTGCAACGCATCGGCTTTACTGACCAAACAATCTTACGATCTTACGACGCATCTTACGACGTTAACGTGTTGTCGTCTAACCCAGCCTTCTTGAACCGGTGTGAACGGTGCACCAAAACATGCGTGGGGTGCATCACTACGAAAGTGTTCACAAGGGTGCATCACAAAATTGTCACACGAAACAGATACTTTTTAGGAAAACTTTCTGTTAGCAAAAATGAAACATTAACTAACCAATGACTTTCAGATTTAACCTAGACCAGGGGTCATCAACCTTTTCGAAACTGCGAGCTACTTCTTGTGTACCGATTAAGGCGAAGGGCTACTAGTTTGAAACACACTTCCAAAGTAAAAATTTTGCTTAATTCACCTTTGATTAATTTAGTATTGATATTCGTTACTGTGAAGACATTGATCATGCTAATGTTATTTTCAGAACAGGCCTGCGGGGGACTTACTTAGTCGTTGTGGGCGACCTGGTGCCAGCGGGCACCACGTTGGTAACCTCCGATCTACACTTTGCATATTCTAAAGTGTGGTGCGTGAGCATCAGACCAAGTCAAGCTAATTGTTGTAATTAGTTGATTATTTGTGATTCATAAGCAAGATACAATGACCCATTATCAGTTGAATTATGTAGCTGAGTTAGTGAATTAGGGTACTTGCTTATTTAGGCCAGGGTACTTACAGACATGGACGCAATTAGTTGGGGCACACGGGGAACGTGTCAGTAAATAGGGTGCATGTGTTCGTCAAAATATCTTCAAGGGTGCACCATAACAAAAAAGGTTGACGAATACTGGTCTAGTCGAAACTTTCATGAAAATGCGGAAAACTTGTTGCAGGGCTCTGGTGTATTTTGTTGATTTCGCATTTAACGTCGCCGTAAAAAGGGACAGCTTATTGTTGCAGGCTCGACTCGTTGTTTGTGCTACCCGGTTACCAACCCGGATCAGTGAACCCGGTTGAAGTCGTCAAAACCGGCTGGAACGGAATTGAGGTTGACGTCAGTCGGTTGTTGAAAAACAAGGCCAAGCATGGCGTCGCCTTAATATCCAACTGCGTCCTGGGGGGGCTTGCTCGCACGCGCATCAAAGTAGTGCAAGAAATACAAAAGAAGGGCTATCCCATTGACACGTTTGGAAAGTGTTTTTCTCACCAACTCCCTGATTTTAATAAACCCAACCCTCGACTCTTCCGGACCCTGGAGAAGTACAAGTTCTATTTCGCGTTCGAGAACTCCCTGCACTGTCGCGATTACATCACCGAGAAGTTTTTCATCAACGGTTTGGCCGCGGGCGCTGTTCCGGTGGTCTTTGGCCCGAAGCGGGCGTCGTACGAAGCGGTCGCGCCCCACCATTCCTTCATACACGTCGAGGACTTTGAAACTTTGAAGGATTTGGTGAAACACCTAAAGTATCTGGAAAGCAATGAGACAGCCTACGCCGAGTACTTCGCATGGAGGAAAGCGCCAGTCGAGGCGAGTTATCCGTACGGGAAGCACATCGGCTTTTGTGCCTTGTGTCGAGCTCTTTACGGCATAGCACTTGACGACAAACGTCCATTCAACGAAATATACGGACCGAGCGGAATCAAATACGACCCTGCGACACCGTTACATTTCAGCAAACCACAGACTGTGGACAACCTGCGAAAGTGGTGGCAGGTGGACGAATCGAAAGAATGTTTGAGCAAAGACGAAGCAGAGAAAATGAAATTTTGGGATGACGTAGACCCTATTGGCAAAACATAATGTTAGGCTCTAATTTACAAAACATAATGTTAGGCTCTAATTCAAACTCTTGGGGTTGCGCACCAAACGCAAGCATGAATTTATATATGCTATAGTTCGTGTCGTATTGTTTGGGTTGAGGAGCAACAAGGTTTGTATATGCAAAAAGCTTTGCACATTGGTTTATTGCGAGTATTGTTTTTCGTTTTGTATTCAGAACATAGCAACGCGTTTCACTCATCATTAAACGCATTTCAAGTCAATTTCAATTCATTTTACTCCTTTTAATGCAAAACTGAATTCGGGAAATCTTCAGAATTTGCGCGATTCAATTTTTAAATTTTTGTACTGCGCAGAATCTGGCTGTGAATCTGATAACCTGTCTTCTGGTGGAAAATCTAGTAACCTTCCAAGTGGGGACTTTAACCTAGTGGGTCCCAACCTTTTTTGCCTTTACCCCACGTGATTACCTCTGAAATCCTGATTGCCCCATGTATCACCCATGTGGTGATCTGAAATTTCTAAAACATACATTAAACTAAATGGGTTTGCCAATCTGGGGAAAAATCCAAGAAGTTAAGTTCGAAACGTTGGACCCAGACCCAGTCAGTCAACCTCCACTCCCATCTTAAAAGTCAAATTGCCCCCCTTTTTTGACGTGTGCCCCACGCTAGGAATGGGAACCACTGTTTTACCTCTTTATGATCTAGCCAGGTGCATTAGAGCCAAAAACGTTATTGTGCGACCCAGGTTAAAACGATGGACCAAGATGGGTTAACACACCAAATTTAAGTCACATAAAGTTATGCGAAATTTTCGAACTCTGAATAACTCCTGTTTTCACTGCAAAAAACGATAGTAAATAATCTCTATGACTTGATTTATATTCGGTCAAATTAAGGCAAACAGCAAGCAAGAGAATTGATGTGAGTCTACAGGGTAACCAAACTTGTCAACGACATCACTAACAATAGTTTTCATATGTTGACTTAACAAGTAAGCTACTTGATTGGTTGGTTCACTCAAATGGAGGTTTACTACGTGTACCTATTTGTAACTTGCAGTTAATTTTGGCGTGAAAGGACTTGTACTGATGCAATACTTCCTTACGTACGTAGGTGCAATCCGATTTTCAGGTACACTCTAAGATCCGCCCTCAGTTGACTTTTTGATGGGGCTGTGAATAGCCTTGATTATTTTTCAATAAAAGGAAGGAGGAAGCCTAATGTTTAGTAACAAATTTTTGAATCCATAGGAGTCACCTGTGCGGATAGATTGCGACGGCATGAGTCGTGGTGGTGTTGCGATCGGAAAGCCCGAGCGGCAAGTGCGCAAAGCTTCACACTGGCAACAAGCAACAATAGAGATCACGCGCCACGATCACTCTTCGCGTACGCTAGTCGTTATGTTCAATCGTTCACAAGTTAGTATCGGCAGAGATTCCACGCCGCAATCACTCTCGTCGTTACCATTAGCAAGTGCAATTAACTGTTCATCAGGTTCACAAGCATTGTTAGAAGTTACTCACCAAGATCACTCTATCGGGATCAACTCTATTATTGTCTGTTCGCGCCACATTAATGTCGGTGTTGTTGTACGCGCACATCCCGTTCGTGGTGAATCGCACATTCGACACAACGTCAACTGAGAGGTTGCAACAGTGGTACGAAAACGCGTTTTAAGGGAGGCAGCAAACTGTTTTGTGTAATTTTATTGATTTTTGACGCTTGTTGTGATTTGCCATTATTTTGGAAAAATTAATGTCTATTTGTCGCAATTTTCATGAAAAAATATATGCTGTATTTCTCCTGAAAAAGTCTTAAGTAAAAACACAACTTATCAAATCACATCAATAACTGTAAAGAGAAATAGACACCAACGCTTTGTTCCAGGGCTGCCGCGTCGGACCTGGGCATTTTGGTTGGAGCCGGAGCTCAAATCAAAAATCAGAAAGAATGGAGCTCAGTTTAATATTCAGGACTGGAGCTTTGGAGCTATGGCCATTTGAGAGGTAGTTACGACACCAGACTGCAACAACGGATTCACAAGGTTTTGTTTCCTTGGTTTTATCATCGCTAAGGTTGTGGCATCATAGCTGGCAGGGTTGGTGTTACTTGTAGAACAATGGTTCTCCAAACTGTTCTAAAAACCGCATGCAGCTCCCAAGCATACTTTGTGCGGATCTTAGCAATCTTCCAGTAACACCTCTAATATTTTGTGTAACAGACTTAGTGCAATGATAAATGGCGTCAATTAAATTGTGTTAAAATTTTTTAGTGCGGCTCTCTAACAAAACTGTAGGTCTGGATTTGGCTCCATGCAGCTAAATGATTGAGAACTACTGTTGTAGAACCGAAAAAGTTGACTGTCAAAACATCTTACTTTCTAGTCATAATAATAAAACCGAGTCTGTACGAGTGTAACGATCTAAAAAGAACTGAGCTTTAATGAGTAGGTATATAATATAATATTCAGAGGTTTTGTAGCTGTGGGTTATCAGGGAGTATGCTTAAGATATGGCACCATTGCAGATTTAAGCTTGAAATGCATGGCACGCCATTGCAAAGTAGGAATTTTTATTGGATACCATGGCCGTGTCCCTGGCGCAAGCGGTTAAGTTGCACCCATGCTTTGCGCGGCATGCAGCATCCTGGTGGAGAGTTAGTGAAACTAGAGATATATGGCTTCAACGAATCTGGTACTGGAGGGGGCGAGTAGTCTTGGTTAGTGAGGTTCTCCATGAACGGTCTTAAGGGACGTCTCGAACGAAGTCTATTGGGAGCGCGCCGTACGTGCAAGGTTTCATGTAGCAGGTGATCAGGACTTTGTGGTTTACGATGTAGCTCTAGACATGCCACGTTTCTTCGAGTAGTGGGGGGCAGAATACCAGAAAGAAAGTCTGTAGGTGTAGATCTTATACAACATGAAATTGGGCACATGGCTTCGTTCAACTGAGTGTCTAATTTACGTGTGTGTGCACTTTGGCACCAAGCTTGGGAGCAGTATTTTGCTAGATCATATACCAAAGCACTTGTTGAGGTTCTGAGCACGTTAAATGAGCATCCCCAAGTCACACCCACGAGGCGCTTCATCAAGGCAACCCGAGATGAAGACTGTTTTTCAGTTTCAGAAAGTGGTCTTAGAAAGTGAGACTTCTGTCAAGAGTGATACCCAAGTATGTCGGATTATTCTGGAAGTGTAGGAGCGTTCCAGGAGAGGATTCTAATTTGAATTGATACCCTGCATGATGGTTTCTGATGTGGAAAACTGAGCAGACAGTTTTGTTGGTGGAGAGCTTTAAGCGCCACTTGGATACGTATTCTTGTATGGTAGACATGTCTTCTGTTAGATTTTTTTCTGACTGACTGAAAGTGGGGGCTGAGAAGGTCAGTGCGACATCGTCAGCATATATATATATAGATTTGGTGGACAAGATATCGGGGAAGTCGTAAGTGCAAACATTGTACAAGGTGGGAGCTAGTACCGACCTTTGGCGACTCCTTTTTTGAGGTTGTGTGTGGACGACTGTGCTTTGACCGTAAATGGTATGTAGTATGAAGGACCTACAATACAGGAGTCAGAAGATGCATTATCAGGTTTGTGATTTTATTACAGTAACCTTGACAGTTTCAAATTAAGTCCTTTGAGCCAGACAGTGCCATACGCCGCTTTCAGATCGAAAAATACTGAGCCAACTACCTGTCGGTCGTTGAATACCTACTCGATGTTTTGAGTCAGGCGGCAGACTTGGTGTGCAGTTGATCTGTATTTACGAAAACCTACTTGTTCGGTTGGAAGTAGCGGGTCTATGATGGGGTTAATTCTGTTAAGGATAAACCTTTCGAAAAGTTTGAATGAAGAGCATAGCAATGATATCTTACGGTAGATATTGGGGCTGGAACGTGGCTTGCCAGGTTTCAGGATTGCAACTACTGATACTCGTCGCCACATTTTAGGAATGAGGTTGTTGGCTAGACATGCTTTTACAAAGGAAAGCAGCCAGTTCAAGAGGGCTTCTCCGCGGTTTGTGAGAATTTCATTGGGAACACCATTAGGACCTTTTGCTTTGCGAGGTTGAGTTGTCATCAAAGCAGCTTCCAGTTCAGTCTTGGTGAATGGTACGCCAAGATGGTTTTGAACGAACTGCTGAACAAAACAGCCGTTTTGAACGATGTGCTTTGCGATTGCGTTTGGGTCGATCAGGCATCTTATTTTCTTTCGAGTGCAACCAGTGAGTAAGTTGATTCGCTGCCAGGCTTTTCGCGAAGAATGTTTAAAGTCAATGCTGGACACAGCTTCCATCCATCTTTCTTGTTTTTTCTCGATATGATCCATTAAAGCGGTAGCTGCATCCTGAATGTCTTCAGAGGCAGTTGCTTCTTTGTATTTAACATAGGGCACGTTGCAATCATTGTCCCAAGATGGGGAGCATTTTTTCCTAAAACCTGTTGGAACAGCTCTTTTTCCAGCTATTTCTAATGCGTTGGTGAATCTTTTATAGGCTTCATTGATATTCTCTATATCTGGACAGGGCAAGTGGTTTGCCAGGTCATTTGCAATTTTCTTATATAGTGACCAGTCGGCTTTCTGAAAGTTTGATGCAGTCACTGTCTCGCTGCATCGCCTGCCAAAGATGTCTGAGGTCAACAGTCACATGCGAAAAAACGCCTATCGTAACTTGAAGTGAACTTTTGAAGATTCGTTGTCATGTTATTGTTGCGCAACGAAGATCAACAGCAGAAGAATCCGTCTGCAAGTTTCACAACGTGCCTTTGCCGGCATATGAGTGGACATGAGTGAGCTGCAAGATCGTCACTGGACTTGGGCGGATCCAGCCAGTAAGGTTAGGGGGGCGATTTCAGTAAAGTTTGGTAGAAAAGTCTCAAAACGGCTTTGCCCCTATAAGAAGGATGAAGTATACTTCACGACACTGTTGTAAAAAAACAATGTACGACAAAATGACGTTATTTCGCGAATGCTGTTTTCCGAATTGTAAAAAACATGGCGAATAAAGTTACGTTCGTAGGTTTTAGTAGGGGCGATCTCCATTGATCCGCCGCTGTCACTGCATGACAACAAAACAATGTACATGACAATAGACTCAGTGAGAGTGCTATACCGGAAAATACAGTCTTATATTGCAAGAATTAGATCAAAGAATTGGAATTAAGTTTCTGAGTTCAGATTTTCTAGAAATCTGTGTTGCTTCGCACCAATTTCCAAGGGGGAAAAGGCCTGTTTGCCCACCCCCTGCATACGCCCATGGAGGAAGGTGTAGGGACTGGGGGAAAGTGCCCCAATCAGGCTCAAGTGGTTAAAAAAAACTGATTTCATGACAAACATAGGGGTACAATTTGGCACGCTGGATTTGACATCTGATCAAACATTGTATCGACTGGCTCGCTCCAAAACCGCATTTTCTAGCTTTTTGCGTTACGAGTCCGGGGCAGGGACCGCGTTCATGGGGGGGACGGGGGGACATGTCTCCCACAACGTTTGGACAGGGGGGATATAATATCTTTTGTCCCTCCAACAATTTGTGATGAAAAGTAATGTAGTTGTGCAAACTTCATGGTTGCATTACTGTTGGAAACTTTACCCCAGCATAAAGCCAGGGAATAAATGAGAAAAATGAGCACTATCACTGGATTATCTGCAAACACAGTATAGGCTACAGGTTTCCTATGGAAATTGAATGCTCATGATTGTTGAAAATTGCGTTAGTTAATTTGAATTACCCAATCGGTGTGCACATGAACTTTGCTCAATCAAGAATTCTTGCGCTCGTCTGTAGCCTGCAATCAGAATACGGTTTCCACCAGGCGCGTAGCTGTGAGGGACAACGGAGCAATTCCACCTCCAAGCCCAAGGTTTTCAGATTAATAAAATATTTGAAGTATAAGATATAGAAATACTTCAGTGCAAATCAACGAAACTGCCTCAAGGAACCTATCGTACTTCAGCTTTTAGTCGAACACAAACTTGTATCTGACCTTTTGTAATCATGATCAATGACTGCAGATAAAAGCAACTGGAGTAACACGTTTCGCAGCTGTTTTTGGCGTACCAGCTTGCTGTATCCCACCTAATTGTTATGTAAGCTTCATTTCAAGACCATCGAAAATTCCTCTCTGATAACCGTGGATGTGTGGCAGTCCTCTTCTAAAGAAGACCACAACACATTTAGGACAACTCCGCAAGAGCACTGTTGAATTTGACCGGAGTGCCCAAGGCACGCCCATGTTAACAATTAAGAAACTTAGACCCGCCTGTTTCGCTCGACCCGCTCAGTTCATCACAACAGAATTGCATTCACTCATGGTTTTATTAATATAACATTAAGCAGTACGCATTTATTTTCAAACGTAACATAAATCCAGTACCATATCATATACAGGGGTCAAAATTCAGGTTCAGGGGTTGCCGTAATGAATTTGAATGGAGGAGAGAGTGACCCGAATTATAATAGAACATCATGGAAAAACAGTCTACCAGTCCATAGTTCCCTTGGTTTAAGTTGAGCTTGGGCACAAGCCGTCAACTTGAAAAGAGTTGGCCATGGACCGAAGTCACCAACTATTCTCAAAAACTAGTATTGGACCGAAATCACTAGCTATTTTTTGAGCTGCTTCTTGGACAGTGGTCGAAGTCAGACTGACTCGAGAGGAGCGATTCCGCTCTTTATATACTCACGACGTTCTTCGCCAGGGTCACGTGACAAATCTCGATTAGCGCACAGTGCAATAGCGACATCTAGTGGTCATATGTGGTTGGCGTTCTAATCGTGATTTCCGAGTTGTGTTTCGCAACAATGATTTATCTGTTTTCATCCGTAATTCTATTTACAATTGGAGGTTACTTTTTAGCGTAATAGTTTTCTATATCATCTTAAGTTACTCTCTAACCAACGGTGGCTCACAATAAATGTGCAAAGTACAAATTCACAATACATCAGACAGGCACACATGGCAATGTTCTAAAGAGTTTATGTCTTTAGTCGTTGTTTAGTTTTCAGCTTCGTTCGACTTATCGTGAATCCGTCGGTAAACGTCTACGTCGCTTTCTTCAATTAGTTTCTCCAGTGATCGAAATCTTCTTTCGTTGTTTTTTCAGAATCACAAGACGTTTCATGTTGAGGATGCAACGCGAACTCAACAGATGTTACAAATAAACCTGTTCTTGTTTCCAGTGTCAGCGTAGCCTTGAATCATTATCGTAGATTTTCGTTGTTGCTCAGTTCTAAAACTAGATGCGTGAATATGGCGGTGATATAAATTGTATATGTGTTGAAGCTCAAACTTTGGCTAAGAAGCAATGCAGTTTCAAAGTCTTCTTCATTGCGCTATAGTCACTGTTTAGGAACAATGGCATTCATTCTGGATATTCATTTGCGATGACATGAATTGTGACGGTTCAATCAAAATTATGTGGAGCCTTAACGTTATCATCATCGGTTTCCCTTTTCCTTGCCGGCGAGTAAAAAATCAGTCTTGTCAAAATATTAGACTCTGACCTACTTAGACTCTGACCTAAGCTCAGTGTTTCAACTTTCATCTGATGTTAATTGTCACCCTATCCTACAGTAGATAATCTCAAATCATTTAACTGCGACGAGAAGAGTCAGCAGCAAAATCTAATGTAAGTAGCAAGATGCTTTCTATTTTGTAAGCGCTGAGAGAATTGACACTGCCATTACTTACATATACTGAGATAACTTACACAGGGGTAGATATTATAATTTAGGGGAAAGCTCTCAGAGAGGGGCCCAAAAAATCGCCATTGCAAAAGGTAGATGTGGGATTACGTGGATCAAAGAGTAAAATTTGTTTCATATTTAGAATTGTGAACTAAATTCAAGAGCATAATATGCATATGAAAGGAACAAAATTTTGTAAAATTTTGCAGCTGAACCCTTGAAAGCTGCCTCCTTTGGCATATTTTCCCATAATTTTTGCTTTATTTTGAGAAACATATGACTTGCTTCAGAGCTTCTGTAAATGTGGCTCTAGAGTGTTACATAACACTTTTAACAAAGCAATGGTGCATAGCTCTCAAGAGGGGGCACGGTATCTCTGAAAAAAGGGGCCCGAGGCGAAGGCCTCGTTATCCTTTCCTATATCCATAGTTAGAAAACTATGCCTGGTGACAGAAACGGCATTTTAAATGTGTATGTTTAGCTCCTTATCACAGCGTATAATGGCTTTTCATTTCTTTGAGGTCTTGTTGCATTTTAATTGACAGGTTTATTCCTGCAATAATTGCATGTTTGCGTTCTTGTAACAGGTTACCCCATGGTGAGTAACAATATACCCCGTCCATGGGGTCAATTTTTACACTTGACACCACCTCACTTTTCATTCCATAAAAGTTCTCAGCGCATGAATTTTTTTGGTTTGTTTCTTGGGTTTATTAGCTGAAGGATGTAGCAAAACGTCTGCACATTTTCTTTGCTGCAGCTATTGTGTATTGGTGGTTATACTAATTTACGTGAAAATCGTAATAACTCTACCCGGTCTCCCCTACACTCTCAACTACACCACATTCAAGATTAATACTCATAGGCGATTGATTGACATTTTTCTTAATCAAAAGAATAGCTTGTTTGCACACGTATGAAATAATTCTGCTTGCCTTCACGAATAGCAAATCTTCTTATCCTAAACCTACACATTCATAACAATGCTGCTTTTTGTCTTGGGCAAACTCTTCGCAGAGATTTTCCTGAAAAATTTACTTTCTAACATTGTAAACTTGCATCTTTACAGTATGTTTTATGCTATCTGTTTTTGAATAAGTGACAACTAACGTTGCAGCAAAGCCAGTTACATTTCTGCACGAAACAAATCATGGCTGTACTGTGGTCTCTCACATGTGCAGCTGTTAAACTCTCATTGTTTCAGGACAATGATCTTGCTACAGCATACCACACAGGGTAAAATGTCGGATGGAAGCAGTCAACAACCTTTCGCGGTCTGTAGAAACTTGTAAAATGCTAAAAATCATTTTATCGAAGCTAAAATTCATAAAAAAAGTATCAGCATCCGTAATACTACACCAAACTCTGTTTCAACATCAACTTGGCTATGTGTAACATACATGAAAAGCACAACAAACCGTGACAAATGTCACGTTTGTTTTTGAAACCTCTCCAAATGCAAATGCAAGACCTAAAGGTTAAAATGTGTGGGGACATGGCATATAATATCCCTACCGTCTCAAAAAAGTGAGGGGGACACGTTCCCTGTGCCCCCATCTAATTGCGCCCCGGTTGTGAGCAAGCACAACGCAGGACAAGTAGGTGTTTTTATGTAGAGACAAGCAACTTCAATTGTGCATGATTCTTTGTTTCTTTCACCTGTGTAGTGAAGTTACTTGAACACAGATATGTGCAAGTTTGAATCACGCAAAAAGGTGAAAGCAGAGTCCAGTCGGATGATTCCTCGAAAACTTATAAAGACCTAGAGCTTTTATTTATGTAGACACAAGCAGGTATTTTAATATAATAAGTAGGTTAGGGCCATTTTTATGACCTAAAAAACTTGATTAAATGACTTTACTTTTCAGAAAATATGACTTTATATGTCCAAACAAAATTACTGAGCTAAACAAACAACTACTGTACAAAAGAGCATTACCAGTGAAAATAATATATGGTGGCCCCATGTTTTTTGAAGCCCCACTAAAATAAATGGATCAAAAGAAGAAGCACATTGAAACCATGTACGGGCATGGTTTATTTTTTTGTGACAGCAAGAGCATGCATTTTTCGGCAGTGCAGTACATTTCATCCAAATAACTTGGTTCACCTACGTCCATGCCAACATTCGCAGGGTGCCCAATTGTGTTCAGTTTGCAGGATGCAGCTTAGACCTAGTGATACAGTAGTTCCACTCGATATGTTGAGATTGTTTCAATGGTTTCCTTATTGAATTAGGTTGAAAATGTGCAAAATATGATTTTATGACCTAAAGTGAAAAATATGACTTTTCTTGACTTTATAACTTTTGTTATAGACTTCGTAGAGGTGAGATTTTTTTCAAAATTCGTTTCATAGCTTTCTGAAGCACAGAAAAAAACATGACTTTTATGACTTTAAATGTTCCTAATAATAAGGGCTTCATTTCCTAAGTACTTCAAGCACATGCTGTCCATGTTCGAAGTGTTGTACTTATGTTTTATTGCTTTCTTATCTTTTTCACAAACGGTGTTCTTTCCTTTTTCACATTCTCATATTTCCTGATGTTGATTTTATTGTTTTATACGATTCAGCTATTAAACCAAAAAGTTGTTATTTTTTTCCCTAAATTTGTTGTGTTTTTCCTTAAGAGAGTTTAAAAAATCAGAGCACCTTGTACAAAATGCATGGTGCTTTGTTCGGAGAAGATAACGGAAAACAAGGCAGACAGTTCCGCTTACGGTTAGAGTACAGTAATGTAGAGCTGTAGAGAGCGTATCGAATAAAATGAGTTACCAACAAAGGCGACAGTGTTTAGCGACCGACCAAGAGGTAAAGAGCGCGCAAAACAAATAAACGCGCGGCGTGGAATAAATCATATACTGGCAGAAACAATGCAACAATCAGTGCCTCGAAATCTGTGTCAAACCTCGCGCAAGGAACGTTCGAGAAACACAAGTCTGAATACCTCCCGTGTGAGGTAAAAATTTCGTAACTTTAACTAAAAAGTTCTCGAAGTTTTATCGGCCGTTTTGATCGCCGAGAACTGCCCGGTCCGTATTCCGGGCTACCGGTTTGTGAAGTCGGCGGTTCCCGGTGCGGAAGTGTCTTTTGAAGGTTGCTCTGAAATGGAGGGATGCTCTTCTCTGCTTTCGGACAACCTAGGTGTATCACCATGTTCTGTATGATCTGTCGAAATGTAACGTCGTTGCAGTTGATCTGTGTTGCGCCTCCAGACTGGACCTCTCGGAACGGCACGTACGTTGACACTTCGGGTTCCAAAATGTTTGACCACGATGGCCGGCACCCGTCTAGGGTCGCGATCCCGTCTTGGTCCAAAATAAAGGGTATAGGATGGATCGCCGATCTTGTATGTAACCACTGCTTGAGTTACAGGAAGTTGTCGAGACTTGGTAACTTCTTTCGCCTGTTTACCCTGGGCAGCGTGAGCAGGCGAAGGTAGTAGCGTGTCAATTATGATACGGATTTGACGTCCGTTCAGTAATTCGCCTGGCGGGTAACCCGTTGACGAAGGTGTGCGGCGGAAATTCCTTAGGAAGACTTGCAACGCATCTTTTGGGGCTTCGGTAGATTTCTTTAATGCTTGTTTGAAAGTCTGCACCAAACATTCGGCGGCGCCATTGATGGTGGCAAGATGGTATGGAGCTCCAGTCAGATGAACATTTCCATTCTCTTCGCAGAATTTCTGAAACTCGTCAGATTTGAAAGCAGCCGCGCTGTCGGTCACAACTGTATGGGAAAAACCGAAATGCGCGAAATCATCTTGCAAGAGTTTGATTGTTGACTTCGCTGATACTGACTGCATTGCGTGGATGCAGGGGTACTTCGTATTAGGCATCAGTAACCACAAGCCAGTTATATCCCAGAAAGTTGATTGCATGATCATTATGTACAGTAGGTGGCTCCACGGCTTCTCAGGTAACATTCATGGGGTGGACGGCAGCTTTCGATGGTTCGGACTGATGCCCGGGGCAAATTGGACATTGCCGGCATAGATTGAGAATGTTGGAATCGATGTTCGGAAAGTAAACAGCCGTCCTTGCCAGCTATTTCATCCGTTGGATGCCAAATGGCATTTGTGCAAAAGATCGAGCACTTGCCGACGTAGCTTGGTCGCAATCACCACTCGGGCTCCATACAGTAAACAAACATGACAAACACTATGTGAGTCGGCGGTTTTGCGGAATTTATCTGCTGGGTCATCGTCGTCTTTTTTCTCTGGCCAACCTTCTCTCGTGAATCGCTTGACCTTCGTCAGAGTTGGATCTCGAGAAGACTCTTCCCGCAACGTACCGAAGTCAGATGGTCTCACTTGCAGACTCAGTGTTTCGAAGATACAAACGGTGTCCACGTCGTCGATACTTTCGTCCCTGTTGCAGATGGGATCATCACCTACAGGCAGTCGACTGAGGACATCAGCATTGAAGTGTTCCGACGTCTTGCGGTACTCGATGGTATAGTTGAATTATCGAAGGAACAGTGCCCATCTAGATGAACGGTTCGCAGCAAGAGCCGGGATCTGCTTATTTGGACAAAACGTAACCAACCATATCAATACTAGAAGAATTTCTTCAACGCGTAGATGATGGCTAACGCTTCTTTTTGGATCTGGCTGTAATTGCGCTGACTTGCTGTGAGCGTCTTTGAAATGTTGGCTATTGGTCGCTCACTTCCGTCAGAATAGCGGTGAAGCAAGGTAGCGGCAATCCCGACCGCTGATGCGTCGCAGGCAACTCCCAGGGGAAGGGATGGATCAAAATGAAAGAGCACACCAGCTGTAGATTAGAGTTCCATCAGCCGGCGAAAAGCTGCTTCCTCTTCTGACCCGCATGCCCACCGATTACCTTTCCCGGTAAGACGGTACAGCGGTTCGGCCACGGAAGCAAAGTTGGGTGGCAAAAACTTGGGGTAGAATTGCACGTAGCCGAGAAACGAACGTAGTGTGGACACGTCATGCCGCGCTGGCATCTCATTGAGGGCACTGACCTTTGGACCTCGGTGAATTCCTTCGCTGGACAGCATGTACCCCAAGTAAACCACTTGTGGTTGGGCGAGGGTGCATTTCTCAAGCCGGCATCGTAGTCCTTTGTCACGAAGCCTTTCAAGTAGTGTGTGCAGATTCTGTAAATGTGCTTCCTCTGTTGCAGAGAATGTTGTCCAGGTAAACGGCTACACAGGACAGATCACTGGTGATTGCGTCCATTACTTGGTGAAAGTAGCCAGGGGCGGAAGTGATTCCGAAAGGAAGTACGTTCTGAAGTAGAACTCCGCGATGAGTGCTTAGCGCGAGCCTTTCACCACTCTTCGGACCTAACGTGTCTTGGTTGTAGACATCCGCCAGGTCAATCTTGGTAAACCCGTAACCACCTCCCAATCTTCGCATCAATTCCTCAGGAAGTGGCAACGGGTGTCGATGAGTTTCCAGCTGCGGGTTGACCGCAACCGTGTAAAGCAGGTTTGTTGGAAGAATGCGACGCTTTTCTGAAAATGGAACGACGGGAGTTCCCCAATCATTGAAAGATGTAGGCGTCCAGATGCCTCGTAGCGATTACAGCATCGTAGGATTGTGCTAATTCTTCCTGTATGGCAAACGGAGAGGAGATTGGCTTGCAGAAGAATGGCTCGCATCTTGTTTGAATTCAACCTCGAGTTGTACACCACTAAGACACCAACTCGGGTTTGAAAGGTTCACTGAACCCGTGGCACAAATCACGACATGCCTGTTGTAAGTGTCGATCTACGGGGTCAGATCGATGAATATCCAAGAACTGGTGATTCGCCTTGCGAAACGAAGCTTCGGAAAACAGCAGGTGATCCAGAGAAATCCGCATAGCTCTAATAGCATCCCGACTAGGTAGATTCAAGTCTGGAACTTCGGACACAAGATATGAAACTGGGTATGATTTGCTGACACTACCATACTTGGCGTCAGCGGTAAAAGCTCCCATAATCGGCAGTGGATGCTTACTTGCTGAATGGTAACGCCACTGAGCTTGTTGCATTTTCGGCTTGCCCAACTCTGTCCAGACTCGAGTATAAATGAAGTTTCCACCTACAGCAGTGTCCAGTTCCAGGGTAAACGTTTTGCCGTTGATGTGAATTGGCACTTGAAGCTTTGGAGCCTCAGAGTTGCAACACGGCGCAGCTTTGACAATCCCAAGTACATCGATCCATTTGACGCCTTGAGCTTTCGAACGCTCTTTCTTTCGACACACAGCTTCCAAGTGTCCAGTTATTTGCAAAAGTTGCACTTGGGATCTTGGAACTAGCAAGAAGTTGCGATATGGCCTGGACTGTCACAACGGTAGCATCGTTGCTGTCCCACCGACAGTTCTTTCTTGGTAGGGCGCTGAAGCACTGGCTTTTGGTGAGACGCTTTCTGCGCAACCGCCAGCGCCTCAAGGGATTTCGGGCCATAGACAGTCTCCTTCGCAACTATGGCGGCGTCTTCAGTTTGGATAGAAACCTGGATGGCAGAGTTGAAGTCAAGTGCGTCCGCTCTCATTTTGAAACGAGCCTTGAGGACCGCCTCATTCTTCACCGAGCAAATGAAGCGTGTACGTAAAACCTCGTCCAAAGTGTCGGCAACGGAAGCAAAATCGTACATGGCTGCTGCTTGACGTATGCGTGCAGCCAGTTCTTGAATGGACTCCTCACGCCGGCGTTGCATGGTAGTCCAGAACTTGAAACGCTCCCGGATGACGAAACGCGTTGTATACAACTGCACCTTCATGTATGCCACGATCTGGTCCATTGTAAGATCATTGATTTCCCTCGGCGGAGTTTTGGTTCAGCAAGATTTGAAAGCAATTCATACACTTTCGACGACTGGTTGGTGAGAAAAACCTAAGCCTTGCGGTCATCTGGAACAGCATGAGCTCTCGTGAAGGTGAGACACCGCGACCAATAATCCTTTTACAGCTCCGAGGTAGAATCAAAGGGCGCCAAAGTTAGAGTAGCTGTCACCGAATTTGTCGCAGGTGGTAGAACCTGGTCCGACGAAGAAGATTTCGCAATGAGTGGAAGCAGAGCCTTCATGTCTGCCTGTTGTCTTTCTGCTTGCTCCCGGAATCGCTGTTCTTGAGCTTCAGCTTGGTCGCGGAACCGCTGTTATTGAGCCTGCATTTCCTCCCGTTGTTGCTGAAGTTATAATTGCATCAGCTCGACAATCTTCTCCATGGTTCGGGGGGACTGCGGTTGACGTTCGCCCGTCCTCGTTCAGTCCAGAGGAAAAGTTATAAGAACCCTCGTCGCCAGTAAAACTCTGTGTTTTTCGCTGACGATGTTTCAAAACTCAGAGCACCTTGTACAAAAAGCACGGTACTTTATTCGGAGAAGATAACGGAAAATAAGACAGACTGTTCCTCTTACGGTTAGAGTACAGTAATGTAGAGCTGCAGAGAGCGTATCGAACAGAATGAGTTACCAACAAAGGCGACAGTATTTAGCGATTGACCAAGAGGTACAGAATGCACAAAAAAAATCAACGTGCGGCGTGGAATAAATCATTTACCGACAGAAACCATGCAGTAATCAGCGTCGTGGAATCTGTGTCAAACCTGCACAAGGAACAGTCCAGAAACACACGTCTGAACAAAAATACTGATAACCATCACACGAGGACAGCAATAGTCAGTGGAAATCAGAATTAATGAAAACACAACTTTAAAATAACGGATTAGTGTCAATACGATCAACACTGTGTCACGTAGGAATGGTGAAGGACCATGGCGATCATCTAGTCGATCAAACCCGTTTGTCAATTTTTGCAAAGTGCTAAAATACAATAGTTGGAAATCAAGCAAATGCAGTTAGAAAAACAAACAAACGCAGAACATGTTTACGTAAATTTACAGATGAAGAAAGCATTCCTATATACAGCAAGGATTGGTTGAGACTTAATTGAGGAAATTTGATGCGGTCAAAAAATGTTTAGATAAAGTATAAAAGTGTTAGAAAAATCGATGAGCTATGAAAGCAAGACAAAAAGCTGTGGATCATAATTTCATATCGAAATATGGGATTAGTAGTGTATAACTGTATGTTCAAGAGCCAGCTCTATTTCTTTGTTTTTTACCGCCATTTGCATCATTAAAATTTCCCGTATCAAACTGTATATGTTTACGGGTCCAGCACATCATCAAAATTTCCCGTATATAACTGTATGTTGAAGGACCAGGTCTATTTCTTTGTTTTTACCTCAATTTTATCAGTCAAGCACATTTGAAGTGTCAGCTCTATTTACCTCCATTTTCATCATTAATATCCCAGCTCTTTGTGTTTACGGGTCCAGCGCATCATTAAAATTTTCCCGTGTCTAACTGTATGTTGTAGGACCACCCCTTTAATCCCTTTATGTTCTGGGGGTCACAGGGAAATAATATGCGGCCCCTGTATTTCCTTTGGTTCTATTTTTTTGTACAGATACTCCCATACTCCCATGCATGTTTATTTATTCGATCTGGAAGAATGATTCGTTTGTCATCCTGAGAAGAAAGGGCGACCTTGTTGACAGTTTCTGTTAATATTTCATGCAGCCGACTTCTGGTTACGTTCATTGTTCTCCGCTGTTCTTTGCCATAGAAAAGGCAATTTTTATAGTCATCGAATGAAATACTATTTTTTACTACACCTTTTTTTATTCCTTTGCATTTCTTCTCTCATCTAGTTCCTTTTTGCAGGCATACAATTTTGCTCGTAGACCTACATATTCAGATGTGATCTTCCTACCAACCTCGTCCTTAAACATACCAGGGACCTTTTTGTTAAGTCTCGGAAGACTGTAATTCTCAAAGTTGGAGGTATCAAATTTATCTTTGATATCTTCTC
>JGI24158J21664_10000423_pt1 | contig 37777 bp, 26 predicted proteins | sample Ectturendosymbi3_FD_21664 | JGI IMG/M metagenome (IMG submission 21664) | reverse complement strand
GGGGGGGGGGGAAATGGTTGTAACGTCTTGTAGTGCCTAACAAATAAACATGTTTTTGGCGAATTGTTTTGGGGGGCTATTGCCCGGTTACCCCCTTGGTTACGGGCCTGGCCGCAGGAATCTTTACCGATTGTAGGGGGGTGTCGAGTCAGTGGACAATGAATCCAATGATGTAGCTAAGGTCTTAACCTTACTGTGAGCCATGGTCAGAGTACTTGAGCTATTTACCAAATGGCGTCTTAATAGTACAACATAAAGGTCTAGCTGCTGCTAGCCCTACTTTGCGAGGTACTTGGAATGGCGTACACTGAATCTAGTATTTGTATCTAGTGTTAGATTTTATTCACGTCATGATTCATTTCCACACAACGCCACGCAACACAACAAACGCTTAGGGATCTTTTCCAGACAGGGCCTTTGCAGAATGCTTTACTTTTGCAAAGAAGCGTGCGACTTTCGAACGTCCGCTTCGGTTTTCCGAACATTTCCGAACTCACTCAAACCGGGGCCGTCGAACTCAAAAGCGTCCTGCGCCGCGGCCAAGTGACGTCGCGCTCGGAACCCGCTTCATTCGCGCGCGGTTCGTCGCCGAACGACGTCGCTGATGAAAAAAGCTGTTTAATTCGAGAACGGAACTGCCGTACTTCTCACGGCACCCTGACCCAACAGGGTCCAGGTGACCCGCCACGAAAAAAAACTCGGGGGCGGGGGTGGCGAACGCTTGGTGGCGCAAGGCCGCTACCATTTTTGCAAGAAACGCGATTATGGCCACGAAATGTGAGGGAGGTGGGAACAAAAGCCCGGCACGAAAGAAACTCGCTCACCATTTCGTTCGGATTTTCGGAGCCCATGTTGCTGTCGTTAGAATTGCAGGAGAGCGACGGCGAGACGGTCGAGCTTCGTCGCGGGCTGAGCATTTGCTGGTGTTGCTGCTGCTGCTGCTGTTGCTGATCCATCGCCTCGACATGTTCTGAAAATCAGAAAACACCAGGGTCGAATCAGAGCGTCTCGGCACATTTGAAGAGGGCTGCGCCGGCGCAAAACAAATAACATTGGAGAGAGGTGCAAAAGTTGACGACGCAACGTTGCGCAGAAGAAGAAGCGCTGGAATTCTTAACTTCAGGTTATAATCGGATTCAGTAAGGTTTTGGTTCTCCCGTGAGCGCAAGCCGGTCAAGGTTGAGACCAACAAACAAGTGGCTCGAACCGGGAGTCAGCCAAAATAACACCTTGCGCAGAGCGCAATTCCGGGAAAGCATCATTTAAAAAATTCCAGCGATTGTTGACGTCATAAACGAAAACATATGACGACACAAAAAACAGTTCCGTGCCGCTAACTTCACGCGAGGCAATACCAGATTGTATTTATAGCACAAAACTCGTTGCGGATCTCCGAGATTTTCAAGTAGATGAAAGAAAAAACGGAAAAAAAGTTTTGCAGATGTGTGTAATGGCGCACGAATAGATTCACTTACCAATGTGCCGTCGGCGCTTGTCGTCTTTCCGTCGATTGGCGAACCAATTGTAGACTTTGACCGTCGTCACTTTGTCCAAATCAGAGAGAACTCCGCCTTGGAAGGAAATTATAACGCGTGCTGAATTATCTCCGCGAGGCGTTGAATTATTATCGCGAAACCTTCGCCACTCGATCAGCGTTGGTCAAAAATTTTTCGCCGGGGAAATGACGCAATCGTCAGCAGCTTATGCAACATCGTCGCAGCGTTGTCGTCACAGAACAGTTTGTGAAAACAAATCGGCGCAACGTCTCGCGACGAACGCACGAGGCTTCGCCCGCAAGGCTCGACTCCACTTGAGAATTAGCGAAAAACTAGTCGCAGGCGCAATTCCAAACGGATTAACGCGCAGGCGTTGTTACTCGCTATCGGATTCCTCGGGACCAAGCCTAACTTTCCAGATTTGATAACACGGGCTTTGCGGTGCTGATTGCGACCGCGATATCGAAACGCGCGCGTTACTTGACGCATAAGTACAACCTGGACAGTGCGGAAACCTCAAGAGGGCGACGCAAGTTTTGATGAGTCGAAGGAAAACTCAAACGTTTCGTCAAACACCTAAAGAGACTGATTTCGGTGAAAAAGGAAAGAATATCATCCTTGTTTCCGACAGGCCAAAACGCGGGAAATCTATCATAGCTGTTTTTAGTCAATGACATTTGAACCACGTCTATTAAAAACAAAGAAAAATGCTAATTATAAATGGGTAGATGTAATTTTTCTATTTGCAAAAACGAGTGAAAACGAATCGACGTTTTAGCATCGTATCTGTAAGTTTACTGTGGCGAAGCCTTGCTGATATCAACACGCAGTGCATATGCTGACAGTGGGTTGGCCGAAGTGAATGTTTGGGACCAGAGCGGTGCGGAAACAGTCGTCAAACTAAAAACGCAGCTGTTCTAACATTTTTAGTTCCCCCTCCCAAAAAACAACGTTTGCGCGTCGCGAAAAACACTCGGCTACGGTTTTGTGCTTTTACTCGAACTAACTAAAAATCAAAGGCAACAGCTCCGGGTCGTCTTTCTCTCTCTCTCTGAGACTACCTCGGGCCACGCGCTAAAAACAGTGACGGAAAATCCACCGCACGAAAGTGTGATTTATGAGCATTGACCGGTGCGCCCGGAATCTACGGAAAAATAACTCGCCAAGCCAAACTTAAAGCAGTGCCGTCGTCCGTCGAGCTAAGCGGGCACATTAGTACTTGACAACCCATCTCTGCTAACAATGAGAAGCAGCCATTTTCTATTCACCGTCGCACATTAATCTATTTAAAGGTATTTTTGCACAGCGGAGAAAAACTCCCTTTAGAAAGGTTTCTGAAAATTACGTGATTCTGATTTTGATCAAGTTCCATTAAAATTTCGAGCGATGCGTCACCAACATCCGGCCTTTTTTCACACACGTACTCGATACCGTTCAAGACACCCGTGCGCGCTGCCTAAGCTACTCAGCAGCGCTGGGCTGAAATGACGCCTGTCAGCCGAAAATCAAGGCTGGAAATCGCCAACGCCGATAACCTGAGCAAGGCCTTCGCAAAAGCAGCCGGGTTTAACTTTTAAGCTCGGAGCAGCACTGCGCTCAAAATGAACAACGCACCTGGTTTTTGAGCTTGTATTATGGAATTGCAAGCGTGAGCGATCTCCTCCCGCTTCGACTCGTCCGGGTACGAGTTGGCGTTGTAGTAATTTTCGAGTATCGAAAGGCACTCTTTCGGCCACGTGAACCTGCCCGCGAAAAGCATTGTTACCAAATAAAAACGGCTATCCTTCCCGCGAGATCAGTCCTTTGCGAACAAGTATAGTTTCGAACGTCGACGCCCGGTTTTAAGTGAAGTGTTAAAGAACAACGTTTGAATAAGATCTATGAGGTTTTCAGCATTCCCGCCGCCGTACTAGGAATGTAGTTCACATTTCACTTGATCCGCACCTGAACTCGAGTCCCTTGCATGCGTTTAAACTCGTAAATTCATGGGTATACGGCTACCAGAGCGCTGACTCACTGCGCAAGCGTCCATGAACGCTGATTGGTAAGGACGAAACGAGAAAAGATAAACCACGATATACGCCCCACGTAGGTAACACTGCTTTTGCGATGCAATACAATGGTCCCATAGCTGAATCCGACGTTCGGGTTAAGCGAAACAAGCCGGGAAAACGCTACACACTGCGAAGACCAAAGCAATGTTTGTTTTTCCCTGGGTTGCCAGCCACCAAATGCTTCCTAACAACGCCACGCAAACGTAGCTACAACGTTGCTGGATTCAAAATCACAAAACCCTTTGCACTGCATTGGGAGATGCCACCTATTGGAAGATTTCATGTTGGTTGCCGCTGTACTAAGTGGGTGGAGCCGGTGAATACCACAGGACTGAAACTTGCGCACTCATGGCTGCAAACAATAAACAGACACATTGCGCCTTCCTTGTTTCGCCGTGAAACAGTGAGCATGACCAACAAAAACGGTTAACACACAACGGCACCCGTGAACCACGCGAGTACAGCTGTTGATAAGCACCCACCTCGCTCCTCTCTTGCCTTTCAGAATCGAGTTCATCATGTCCGGGTCGACGTCGTTCATTCTGTACTGGATCGAGTGCGACGAGCTCGAGCCTGGCGACAGTGAAAGAAAAACAACGGTCAGCCAGGCAAGCAGAGGCCCACACAGCAACAGCTGATGGGCAGGCGCTGCCCAGGGTCTTGTGAACTTCACGGGTTGAAATTCGGGTCTGGTGTTCGAGCGGCTTCAAAAGACTGACCCGGATCAGTACAGCGTGCCGCGTGTGAGATAAGAGTGAGTGATTGGTAACGAGAAAGATTCGGGCGCTTCAGTGTCCGGGCGGGGTGGACTGTAATGCGAGACGAAAATGGACGACTGCATTGGTGAATTTTTATTATCCACCCAATACGAAACGCGACAGCATTAAATGCCCCAGAACGATGGACTAGGGCAAAAGTGGCTCTGCAGTGCGGCTTTGAATATGGCAAAAAAAACATTCTTCGACTTCAAAATCAGTGAAGTGTTTTTGGGTAAAGCACGCGACCGCACGAAACACGCCGTCAAGGTAAAACACAAAAATAAAGCCGCGCTGCGCCGCGAGGTGTTTCAGTCGTCGTCACATCCGCGCGAGGGCACAGAAAAGCGAACAGTTGCTCTGCAACTGTGTCCTGACGCATAAAAAACCTAGAAATCTTCGCCCTGCAGCGAACGCGCTAAATAAGACAATAGACGATAATAAATCAGCAAAAATAAACCAGTCGAAAAAACAACGAACGCTGGCTCGCGGCGTCGCCTACCACGTCACTGATGCGCTGCGACAAGTTCTAGTTGTGATCATCAAGTACCAATCGCAACGGCTGGAGGTGACGCGCGCGAACTTGTGTCGTATATACGAGGCAAGCTTTTGATTGTTTGCTAGTCGACCATTACGTGGATTTGCCCACGAATTGCCAAACGAGATGCGGGGTTCGACAACGTCAGCCGACCGCGTCTGGTTAAGTATAATTGACTAGACATGCACGGCTTTCAGCAGCGATAAGACATGTATTTTACCTGCTGCGGCACCAAATAAGGACGTCAGGACGCGGGTATAATTAATAGCAAGAAAGCGCTGCCATTGTCTCCGACAAGAGGCATGCCGCGCACAACCGCTGATTACCAATATTGCCTGCTCGCGGCGGCAGCTGAACTTCGCGAATGAAACGATTTAAAGCGCTTATCAGACCACTGCACAATGCCCGCAACAAACAGCAGCGCTAAGTAATAAACACAGCGCGTGAGGCAGTTCGCTCGCAAATAATACGCATCTCCTGAGAAACGTGTTTTTGCAAACAAACACGTTGAAGAACGAGTTTGTTGCAAACAAAAATATTGAAATACGTGTTTGTTGCAAACAGCGCAAATTTGTGTCGCGACGCCATAAAAATAGGTTAGGCTATTCTCACGTGACATTTCTTTAAGCTGGGACAGTGTAATCTGGTCAAGGTAGAGAACTACTCATTACAAAGATATGCGCGACCTTCAGCATTCCACTGAACATTCCCAGCCTGCTTTTGGCTTCAGTTCGAATAATCTGATTTTCTGCAGGATGTTACATTTTACGCCAGTTCAGATTCCGACCGATCGTAAAAAGTAGTTCGCGTTTGCTCCGAGAAAACCCTACTTCTTTCATATGAAAACTCAACTTATTGAAAACACACAAGTTAGAAAACTCCACTTCTTCCACATGAGGACTAGAAAACTTCACTACTTTCATATGAGGACTAGAAAACTTCACTACTTTCATATGGTAACTTCACTTATTACACAAAAAACTGCGCTCCTACGCAGAAAAATCCACTTCTTTCACATGATAACCAGAAAACTCTACTTCTTTTACATGAAAACTACTACACTTTCATGCAGAGAANTCAGCTTCTTTCCTGTGATATCAAACTTCCGCTTTGGCTATTTTCGAGCAGGATGAACCATCGCAACAGCTTGGAGAAGCCAGNCCGCTTTGGGGGTGACCCGCACAAACAGCAGGCGGAAGATGTCATGGCATAGGCGTCGAACATACGGCTTGTGAGTTATCAAATGCNCGTTCAAACTGTTCGGCGAAGTACAGGGTCCCAGTATAGTTCGCCAGCGAAGTGTGCGACGTGCATCCTCCCCCGACAGATAGGACATGTGCGCGCTCGCGGCGCGATAACAGCACCAAGCGTTGTTGAAAATTTTTTTTGAAAAATGCCACCGGCACGAATCGCACTTCTACTCAGGGCTATTGGAACCGGAACTCAAATTTCGGGCTCCGGCTCCAGAAAGATTTGGCCCATTAAAAACTCAAAACCATTGTATTATTTGTACAATTGGCTTGCTCCACAAAATATGTCTGTTGAACGGGAACTCAAATTTCAGGCTCCGGCTCCACCATTCAACATTTTTTGGCTCCGGTTCCACAGCCCTGCTTCTTCTTGATTTTTACGAGTTTGTCCCCCCTGTGGACATCCAAGATGGCGACAGTATTGATCGAAATACGTTTTCAGAACTGGCCGTGGCATCTCGTTCCGACAACAAATTTCCAGGCAAACTTCGAAAGGCAATACCTTTCAGGACAGCTTTTCTTCGTTTCACTTTTTACTAGGATTCGCAACCGTTTCGGAATATTTTCGCTTTCTTGACTGAGGCTACTACAGTGTGTTTCGCAGCGTGTGCAAACTGGCTCAGTGTTCGACGCTGAGAGACCGATGCCTAAGCAAAACAACGCACCAACAGGCGCTGAACAACACACCAAAAGGCGCTGAACAACACACCAAAAGGCGCTGAACAACACACCAAAAGGCGCTGAACAACACACCAAAAGGCGCTGAACAACACACCAAAAGGCGTTGGCGAGGAATGCGCGCCTGCTGCCAACAGCCAAGCCGCTCCAATTTCCGTAGCGCGCTGTGCATGCACCGCTGGCGTCCAACGACGCTTGCCAAGCCATCAATATTAACAAAAAAATATCATCAATATTCACGACACGAAACAGGTGAATCATTACGCGCAGCCGGGAACGCTTAAAAGCGATAAAAGAAGCGTTCTGACCAGATGCATGTCGCGAGTGCCGGTGGCGGGAAACCGATCCCTCCCCGATCCATGATTCACGCAAGTCGCTATTATTTATTAATCGCGGCGATTAGGGCGCGTGTGCGCTGGTGCGGATGCACGGCGAAATTCTCGCGGTCTACTTGACGTTTTAAGCGATAGGTTCGCCGGAAAAACCCTCCCCGGGCCGAGCTTTTGTTTGGCGGAAAGGCGTCGGCGTCGAAATCATAATTGAATCTGAAATAATAAATCTTTTACGGAAATTCGCTTTGTTTTGGGATCCCATTTTTTTACGTATCATACCCTTTCATCAAACAAGATTACCAAATTACAACCAATACACGCAGTGGTGCTCATTTATTGAAAATACGAAATTAACAAACTACTACACTTTAGAATGATATATAAATACATACATTGGCTGCAATTTATGGTTCAGTAACTTTAACCCCCTTGGAAGTAAATTTACCCCCAGGTTAAGAACCACTGTTATAGTCCGTTCTACAGTAAAGACCTGCACATTTTTTGCAAGAAACGCGATACCAACATCGCCAAACTTTAGGTCTGTTTCAAGAGCATGGTGCTGCCTTGCATTTCACAGCAGCCAACAGCATGCTATCAGTTACCTGTTACGCCATAACTCATTTTCAGACCCATGACCAAAGTTTATCTTAAAAAAAAACAAAGATGTTGATCTTGCAAAGAATGCGGCCCCAGTTGGACGTCACATTCAACACCACGCAGACTCAAACTAAAAAATGAGAGCAACGCTAATCGCACCACAAGCTTTTCGCATTCCAACCAGAACAACGGATTCGCCGCACTCGCGCCAGCTCGATTGTTGACCGGTATTGAGGAAACAGCATCCAGACCGACATACTTGCCTAGAGCATCAGCTTGACTTTGATTTTGAAACGCCACTCAGCTTTTTCTCAATTCTCTGCACCGTGCAGTAGCTACCAAGTGTAGGACTCCTGTAGATATGCACTGTCCTTCGGATTGAAGTTCGTTTCAAAAACCGTTTTCAATCTTCGGGGTCTGTTCGTTCCCCAGCAAACATACCCCCTTGCGCCTACCAACGTGCTGCTGGCAATTTTTTTGGCTCGCAAATTACGTCACAGCACCCTGTAAATTTTGCAGCAAGAAACTTGCGAGGAGGCTGCATCGATCGTTTCAACATGTTAGCAAAGCTGGTCGGCACAAATGGTGAAATTCGCACGTATTTAACAGCGTCGCATGGTACAGGGTGAAATTCGGTCACCGTTTGTGTTGCATTTCGCTAATTTGTCAACAATCACCGATTGTTTCAGACAAGAGAAGGGTGTGTCCACCAAGCGATGCGCCCACCAGCACATGACAGGGAGGGGCATCAATCCACTGTTGGTCATCTATACGTCATTGTTTGGTCATCTATACATCATTGTGACGTAAGAGGTGATTGGTAAAAGACCTTGCTCTTCACTGAGATACGATCTGACTGTCAAATCATTTTCTGTTGTATTAACCTGCACTACATGGTACTGCGGCTCGAATTTATCAGAACTTGTCTTCAGTGACTGGAAATGCCAGCGTTTGTGGCAACTGATCAGAGCGGTATAATGACAACCAGCAATGGAGTAAGTAGCAACTAGCGGCTATAGGAGTAAAAAAAGCTGGTGAACGACAAATAAAAAACGACAAAATATCACTGACATGACCGGTCGATTTTATTGCATCTCGTTTGAGGCCGGAGCTTGAAAGCTAAATGAAAAGCGTAAAACGTGTTGTAAACTGGTTGTGTGTGGGCATAGTGGCGCCCCGCACAATAGTAAACGTACTATTGCGTGGCGTATGTACGCGTCATAATACTGCCAGATTTATTTCTTGCGAATGGAAGGCGTTGGCGCGAATTGTTCCAAAAGAGTAGAAGTACATTTAGCTGTACATTTTCTATCTAAAATCTTCGCTCGCGTGCCAAAGCGCCACAAACCACACCGGCGGACAAGTTACAAGAGGCCTCCTCCAATTTGTCAACGATCGAAACCGCTTGCGCGTGAAGAATTCCCGAAGTCTCGTGCGTGCAATCGATTTAGCCGTTAAGACCTGCCACCATACGTAGTTTCGGAGATGCAGTAATTTGGGCCGATTACCTCGACACTTTTTCTTTTCCTACACACACTGCTGTATTTCCATAAAAAGAAACTTTTGCATTCGCGGACATAACGAACCGAACGGACCTCACGCTTACGCGAGTAAAGCCGCTTCATAACGAATATACTCAATTTTGAACGCAGATTTTCAGTTAAGAAAAATCGCTTACCGCATCACACCGCCCCGTCCCCCAACTGCAAAAACGCTTCTTACCGTTGAGGCTTCCGATTGGCTTGCGCTTTTCGAGAATGTACCACGTGTACATGGCCTTCTTCTTTTGCCCGCTGATGTCTTGTGGTTGGGCAAGCCATTGCGATATGTAGCTCTGGCTTATGGCTGCAAAAAAGCAATTTCTTCTTTAGCAAAGGCGCCGGGGCGGGGCGAGACGATTCAAATTAGAAAAGAACAAACCAACAGCGCGCGGTTGTGTCTCGCGCCTGCGCCGACAATCGGTTCAAAAACCGACAACACCCAGGAGAGGTGCGTTTTGCTGAACGAAGGATACGAACGAGAAACACACGAAATAGAACAACAGCAGTGATTTATAAGCTCGGGTCAAAAACGCCGCAGGACAGCGTTTGCGGAACTGCGATCGCTTTCAGGGATGTGCGAAGCATCGGCGAAAGTTGCAATGCAACAGATCGCCAACTGCCGGCAAACGAAACGACGCCAAAGACTTTTGAAGCGCGGCGCTGATCGAGAAGCAATTTATCATCGACTTTTTCTTTTCGTCGCATTTTTTCGGTGTTTTCCGTAAAAAAACAGCTGCGGAAACATGGACGTCGGAAAGGGGTTGCAGTGGAGGCCTTGGTCTCCCCTTTGGTTTTGAAATTTGATATTTTCCTGATCATTTTTTTGCAGAAAAACGTTTTTCTCTTAGTTTCGAGTTCGTGCAATGAAATTTCGTCACTGTTGGACCGCCCCTGGAAAAATCCACTGTTGTTACCCCCCCCCTTGACAAAATTTTTCCGACGTCCATGCGCGGAAGCACTGCTCGGGGAGGAAACGGCGCAGTGTCGCGTGAGCTTGGCGGGTCGGAACCGCCCGGGTCACGTCGCCGCGCTGAGTTCCGCGATCCTTGCGATTCCGCACGAGGCGGAGTTTCGCGGGAAAAGAAAAACCTCCCAAACAAGGAACTCGGCCATTGGCGGGTTTTTGCCGACGCCAAAAAATAATCGCGGCCGTCTGCGCTGCGGCTCGTCGAGCGATGACGTCACAGTGGCGGCGCGCTTTCGAGATTTCCAACTCGGTCTAAAAAAGCAGCGACGACGAGGGACGCTTCGAATTTCACGGCAAGGGTCACTGGCGCGGATTCGGAGAGGCGGGGGGGAGATTGAAATAGGCGCGGTGCAGAAAATACCCGCACCATCGCAACCGAATCGTTGTCAAATGTTAGTATTCGCGGTTGGCGCGGGGCCGTTCAGGCGCTGGTAACGAGCCCTGGACCAGCGTTTCTTCAACATGTGTGGGTCAGGGACCCCCTAAAAGTTACGGACCCCTCAGGAAGAAAAGTTGCAATAACCTTTTGAAATTAAGGTTTTATTCGTCGTAGTAGTAATCGAAATATCTGCAAAACTTACTAACCCTCTAAAACTACATTTGTGGACCCCTTAAATCACCTTCACGGAGCCTTTCGGGCAGTGGTTCTCAAACTTTAATGGTTTGTGGCCCCCTTCCAAAGACTGCCAACACTTGTGGCCCCCTGCTCATCAATAGGGTTTTGCAATATCACGGCAGAGCTGCTTAGTAAAGGCCTGTGCTCGTGGCCCCTGGAGAACCGCTCTGTGGCCCCCATTGGGGAGCGAGGGCCCCGCTTGAGAAACCCTGCGTTAGGGGTTCACGGACCTCAGGTTAAGATCCCGTGAACTAGACCTTCCTCGGTGCTCGACTTCCATTTGGAGGCGAACCACCAGCGAAATTCAAAACCGATGCTTTGCAGACAATGTTGCCACTTCTGATGTTTTAACATCAGATCTGATGTTTTGAGAGAAATTTCTGATGGCTGACGTTTTGGTGACAAATCTGATGTTAAGTGGGCAGTTGCTGTGGTTGTTTTCCACATTTCTTCTCTTTCTAGGTTGAAAATAAGTTATCAGTTTCTCAAGTCTCAACTTCATGTCAGGGTTGCCAAGTAGTCATGAGCAAAAAAGGCCAGATCAAGATCAACCCTTAAAAAAAGCCAAATAGCACCGAAAAAAGCCAAATACGCGATAAATACACAACGACACATTTAAAACACCCAAATGCGCTTTTGAAAGGCAATATGTACATATTTTATACATAAAAAGAATGAAGTTCACTCCATCAATGAACTTCTGGTTTTGCTGAAGAGTAACCTGAAACTGCAAATCTATAAGCGTGAAACAGCAAAACAAAAAATTATAAATTATCGTGCAGAGTTTCCAACGAAAATTTATCATTCTGTGTCCAGAAACAGTGTCTAGAAATCTGCCAGTGCCCAGAAACCTGCCAAAATCATCTTTAAATCTGCCAAATTGACATAAAAATCTAAGTGGCCAAAAAAAGCCAAATTTCATTTTGCCTTTTTTCAAAAATAAAAAGGCCAAAGGAGTTGAAAAACGGCCAAAAATTACAAATTTGGTTTCAAAAAAGCCAAACTGGCAACACTGCTGCATGTGTGTTTGGCTGTCGTTCCAAACTGAAGATGCTCCGAACGCTGCGTTGAGAATAATATTTTATTTTATGTTACGCACGAACGACTTCTCCGTTTTGTGACGACACTTTAAGACAGTGGTTCTTAACCGTTTCTATACCACGCCTCCCTTAAAGTAATCGTCTTTTGTTTCAAGCCCCTGACACTTAAACAAGTTGTAAAAACAAGTGTATTTTTGGTAAATTTGTTGATCAAAAAAAAAACTCGCGTTCCCCTGGAAATTTATTGACGCCCCCGGGGAGGCGTGCTCCTTGGTTGGGGGAGGCGTGCCCCTTGGTTAAGAGCCACTGCTTTAGGACAATGAGGTTCATGTTCATCGCGCTTTGTTAGGTATTAGTAAATGGAAGTATTTAGCTCAGGGGTTCTTGAAGTATTGCCTTAATAGATGGTGGGGGTATTCAGCAATACATTAACACCCAATCATTACATTCGTTCTAGCAACCTAGCAACACTGTACCCATATGAAGTAGAAAATTAGCGCTGATGATTGTGATGAAGCCTTTGCATTGACCTTTTTTCCTCGCTACTCCAGTGATAGAGTATTTCTTGACCAGTTCTGTTTTGCTCTTACATTTTTTTGTTAGTAAACTGTTCAATAGGGGTATCCAGATAGACGAAACTTTGATTTGTAGGGGTATTAAGGCGTTGAAACTTTAAGGACCACTGATTTCGCTTATATGAAACTCAAAACTGTAATGTAAAAACCTGATGTTATCTGATGTTGAAGAAGGCGACAATCTGTTGTTGACGAGACTGACCGCAGTGGCAACACTGCTTGCAGACTTCTTTCGCTCCATCCCAGCAACTTTTAATGCGCTAACTCCGAACGCAATCAAACCGACGAACCGCTACTCCGTCCTGACGCCCTGCCCTGCCCGTCCTCACCGTTTCGCGTCGCTTTGGCGATCGACGACTGCGAGATGTGGCGCTCGCCGATGAACTTCCGGATGTCCTCCTTGACCAGCGACTGGTCGCGACGGAAGAGCTCCTCCATCTCTTCCGTGATGTCGATCTTCTCGCCGTCGACCTCGACGACCGTGCTGCCGCAACCGCTAGGCGGCGTAGACGAAAGAGAGCCCCGCATCAAGGCTGGCGAGAAAAAAGTGGGTTGCGGCAAAAAAGGAAGAAGCGAACTGTTATTTTGCTGACGAAACGCTTGAAAATGCGAAAGCAGGACCTAAACTGACGTGTGTGCGTTTACGGTAATGCCAGGGGCTACGTATCGTTATTTCAAACTCATGTTTAATTCCATCGGAGTATCGCCAGCATCGGCTTTTTGGGATAATGTTCAATTCGATCCGAATACACCGTCGTCAGGAAGAGACCAACTGACCGGTTTGATGTTGGGCCGTGTCAAAAACGGTCGTTTTCACGTATTTGAGACCGAAGGCTCCGCACAAAATTAAACAAGGTAGGACGGCAAGGCGCAGCAATAGTTAAACTGACATCGCCTTGTCGTGAATTGTATGTAGGGCTGGATTCAAGTAATTACTTAATTGAAAAACTTTACTTATTACTTGATCAAATAATTTTTGCCGTTACTTGATATTTCAAGTAATTTGCTTTTAGAAAAATTAAGATTTTAGAAGTCACGTCTGTTGCTGTAAACGCAATATTCTACATAACATGCATCATCACACATAAAACAAGCCATTGAAGCGAATAGATTTCTTACGTGTGCAGAGCGCTTTGTGAGTCACAATTGTTGATTATCATCGTGATTACGATTTGATTTGAGCTAGAAGCTCAATCCATTAAATTGGATCGCGGCCAACAGGTGCGAATTTTGTCTGAACCGCCCATTATGTGATTTAAAAATTGCAATGATTTTGATTGCTTGAATGTTTTTAAGTCTAAATGTTGAATTTCCTGATTTGCTTGAATTACTTAAGTAACCTGTTAAAAATTACTTATTATTTAAACAAAATTTTTTCACTTGAACCCAGCCCTAATTGAATGCATAGCGCTCTGCGACAAGGACAAGGTCTCGGAACTTCTTAGGGTTTCTCGCCTCGCTCTGAAAGTTTGCAACAGCCCTCGGCTTCGAGCCGTTTGTTCCGGGACTTGGATCGGCATGACTTGAAAAAGTTCCAGCAATTTGACCTGTTCAACTGTACGCTGGCCTTTTCTTAACTGTTCGCGAAAATCTCTGATAAAGTCACGAAGAGGATCAGATACGTCATTGCGCTACACGCGGTAGAATCGGGTTTCAAGTTACCAGCCGGCAAATTTCCTGGTTTCGGTGCCTGCTGCTTGGACGAAGTCTCTCGGTCTCGACTACATGGTTGATGTGCAACAACTCATGTTTGGCAGCGTGCACTTGCAAGCTAAACTTTCGGGCGCCAATCGATTTACTGGGACGCACGAAAACCGCCAATACACGCTGCTGTTCGAAAAAAAGCGTTTAGAGCTACGAAACACCGAAGAGCAACAGCAAGCGTCGGTCAGGAGAGGCATTCGCTGCCTGCGACACAAGTTCACGGCGTAAAAGTGAGCGATTCTTATCACACGCAAGTTCACCCTTTACGCCCGACGTACTATGCCCGTATGTGGTTACATGACAACCCATGCATGTCTGGCGTTCATGACATCACAACTGGCGTCACAACACTGCACGTACCTCGGTTGTTGATCAGTGCGGGGTAGTGAGGAACGCTTCCGTGAGGGAAGCCGTTTTGCAGTAGGCCGGCCGCCGTTGCGACCGCGACGGCCTGGGACGTCGTGGGCCACTGACCCACTTGCGGAAGTAGGGCGAGCTGACTTGGATTCTGTAAAAAAAGAGAGAGAGCTCGCTACTAATCCCCTTGCAAGCCGTTTAAAGTGCATTTTCATTGATTTTTGAGCAATTGGGTTTAACTATGAGGGGGGGCACATGGCGGGTGAGTACTTCGCACTTCGTCGGTCACTTTCATGCCTGCAATATGTAAAATGCGTTCTACGAATTTGGCAACAGAAGGCCAGCGGCTATCCAACGGACTTTTCGTATCCATTCTCCCACATGAAACCATCTGGTTTCGGTACTGCTTCAGTTGCCGTTTCCCATCGTGGACGGTTGAAAAAAATTTGAGAAAATTTGTGCCTTTCAAATGGAAAACTGAATCAACTTGTTTAAAAAACTGCTTGGAGTCCGTTACAAGTAAACTTTTCCTCTGCTTTCTTTCCGTTGCATTTGTTCAGTTGTAGGTCAGGTAAATTGATCTAGCCAAAAAATACAAGCGTTCACTTCATTTGCGATGAGTTCGTTGTTCCTCCTGGACCAGTCAAGAAAAGCTCGGCCGTGTCGACTTTCCTAAAACTACGACACAAAGCTTTGGCGAACCCGATCCTGCTTGACTCGAAATACATGTTTCGATGTAAAGTGACAGAATTTCAACCGAAAAAATCCCTTGTTGTGTTGCCAAACCTTTGAGTTTGCCGTGGCCCATATCCCAAAGCAAAAGATAATGCGGGGCTTGCACAGTAACTGTTAACTCGCGCGTGGTCTTCGCTCTCGCAGGAACAGGCCACGCAAGGAAGGATCGTCCACAAACCCTATTAACGCCAGGTAACTACTGGGACCAAACACAAACGGGTGGACGAACGCAGGCGTCAACATCAGCAGCAACAGCAGCATTTCATTGAAATTAAGTTCTGCTCCTGAAGAAGTGGTCGGGCCGCGTCGTGACGCGCGCAACAGCTTATCCGCGCGATCTAGAAAACAGCAGAGCATCAAAAATTCACGCTCAGGTACAGCCAGACAGCGGCCAACTCACCTGAATTCTCGTACCGAACATCAAAGGATTCGGCTGGCCAATGTGATGCGGTAACGTGCCGGGGTTCAGTTTCATCTGGAAAGTAAGGACTCATGGCATATTCATGACTCTTTTTTGGCGAGTTTAAGCTACTCGGGTTAGCGGCGCCGAGGCGCGCAGGCGCAGAATATAAACAAACCATTATCCTCTCCTGTGGTGTAGATGCCACGGCGAGCGGTATGCAGAACGTTGTAATTAAATATTTAGCGAGTAACAGCTCACCGCTTAAAGAGGTAACCTAATTTTCACAGGCGGTCCAAACGACGCGACGACACGACAGCCAGTTTGCGGAAAAATGGCAGCAGCGAGCGAGTCGAAGCTAAATAAAGGAAAACAAAAAGCGACTGACTTTAAGGCCTTCGCGCACGTCCCAACACGCTATTGATAAACTGGACCGTGCGTTCACTACGGGATGACTCGTGCGAGTGAAACTCGAGTTCGCGCCGAAAGGAAAATGGCAACTCGGCACGTTTATGACTGACAATCAACGCGAAAACGAGTTTTTCTTGAGCTTGAGAAACGAGTCACGCAACGAAAAACTAAAATCACGTTTCTGTTTTGCTGCAACAACATCGCTATTTTGGATATGAAAGATATTTCCAAGTTAATCTTAAAGCGCTTTGCATTGTGAAAAATGCTAGAATCAACGCCGTTCGGCACCTGACAACATTCCACAAAGTTTAACTCGTATGCAGTAACTAAAGCGACGACATTACGCCAACCAGATTTTGTTACTAAAGTCCATGTTTCGTGTTGCTTGTTTAAAGCGATGCTGTTTCAGGCGACTGACATACCCGTGGCGACTGCGGGCTCGTGCTGTTGCACTGGTAGTCGGAATCTTTGTAAGGTGTAGATTGGGTGGCGCCGTTCGACGTGGTCAGGTTGATGCTGACGGCGCTGCTGCTGCTCGGCGACGTTCCGCGCGCGCCATTCTGGGTCGACGAGACGCTGCGGAAAAGAGGGTTGTGTTCCGTCAAAGGGAGACGGGGGGCGCACGGTGGAGAAACAGACAAAAATCAAACGAACTAATAATGTAAAAACAGCATAGAAGACAAATCGCAAGGTTTTTCGTACTGTTTGACCGCATGTTTTCTGGTAAGGCGGTTGAAATATAGGTAATATACATACAGGGTTTTGCAGCATCAGCTCCAAAACTCAAACTTAGGTCCATCTCAGGTCTACCGGCTTTAGAAAGGAACGTCTTGAAACTAAGCTGAAAAAAGACCACTGCTCGCTTGAAAACGTTTTACTGTTGGTATCACAACTGCTACTCCAAGGGCTTATTACGATATTGTCAGCTCTATTATCATCGGTAACAACCAATAGCTATTGTCGGCTACGTACGAGATGCACAAAAATCTGTTCAATTCCTGGAAAGGTTTTACGCATAATGCTGGAAAGCACCATCAAACTGCGCACATCAATAAATAGATTGTGACGTAGTCATTTGGATCTGAAAGATGCTTCATATCGGGTTACATTTTAAACACCTGGGTTTTTAACCATTAATCCTGGGTTAAGTGGGTAATATTAGATTCCTTACGCTAAAGTTAGCAATGCATGTTTTTTTGCGGTTTGGGCAATAATGTATTACATGGGTATCAGGTGTTAGCGTTACAACAATTTATTTTTTTTATCTGAAACCAAATCCCAATTTTCATATGTCTTCTAGGTACATGAGTCGCAATTGCCAACCGCTACCATATCTTATAGCAGGTTGCTTGCGAAGTTAACTAGGTGTGTCAATGACGGCATTGCAGGTCTAGTTTTGTTTGTTGCGAAATTCATGCAGCATAGATTTATTATTATGAGCAATACTGTTTATGTCTGCACCTGATGCAGGAAACTGAAAGAGCAGACGTTGAAGCACTTGATAATTTAGACACATGGTCTCAAAGCTGTTTTGTCGTAACATGTTTTGCTTTGCAAGTTGAATTTTGTTTACAGTACAAACAAAACCTGATAGTAACTGACGAAGGCAAACGACACTTGGAACCTCAGTTACCGACAGGCATTTCCAAGCAGCAACCAGGGCTAGGGATGCACTGATAAGCGAATAGGCCGCTTATTTGCATTGTACTAATGTACAGGGACTTACTGATTAAATGATAATTAATGCACATTGCCAATGGCAATATTTAGTCAATTATATATGCGTCAGATGATGTAACCACCTTTTCATAGATGCCAAACATTTTGTGCTTGCCGCCAATGTTGGTTTTCGTGTTCTTTACTGTAACTTCATTACAATGAACAGTTCAACAAATTGACCTCTGTGAAAACAGACCTAAACACTGGTTGCAACCTTCAAACTGCAAATCCTTAGACCATATTATTGTTAGCTCTCACTCTCTGACAGGTAACAATTGTTTGACTGAAATTATGTTATTTGGTATCTGATAATTAGGGTAACCAATTTTTTGACCTAAAAACTGAAAATTTTGACTTCATGATTACAAATTTTGACTTTATTTTGGCTTATTAATTTTCTGCGTTTTCAACTGAAATGCGATATGCAAAGCATATTAGAAAACCTTTGTTGAAATGAAACAAAAAGTATTTAACTTCTAAAATCTGGTATGGCATGTTTTAAAAATGTCTGGCTGCTTTCAGTTTCATGAAACGAACCTCGTTGATGCTTTGCACTGCGGTGATGTGCTTCCACCAAAAAACAATTTACCCTTAGGTGTTGAGCTGAACTCAGAAGCATATTCATGCAGTATACTTCGAATTTTTGAAGAATTTGGTTGTTTAACCTTAGGCATGATATGTTGGTAAGTACATTAATAACTATAGTAGAGTCAAATCTGCGAATATCATGAAGGTAAAATACTACATATGCATAATGGATTGAGCATTAGCCAAACCAAGTAGGCTGCTGTAAGACCGCGTTTCTTGCATTGCCATGCCTAGTCTGCTTAATATTCAATCGTCCAGTAGTGGGCTAAATAAATCATTTACGTCAGAAGTCGCAACAAACCCATTACTATTTTAGAATTGCAACGAAACTTGCAAAAACATACCAAAATCTGTTGTTGTAACTTTAATACAACGTCTATAACGAGAAAAAAACTGTGCTGTTTGAAAATTTCGACCTAACGATAAATTTTGAACTAATGATAAACTTTGACCTTTTTGACCTAATAACTTTGGAGTGGCTCATGGTATCAACGTGAAATTTGGTTTGTAGACGTTCCATAAACTTTTAAAAAGGCAAAAAAGTTTTGACTTACTTGACTTTTGGTTGCCCTACTGATAATCATGATCATTGTGGTCTTAGATCCGGAAGAAATGTGCTGAGAAGGCTATCAGCCATATAGAACTACAGGGCAAAGCCTTAAAGGTCGTTCAGCACAGGATTTCCCAAACCGGGATCGGCGGACCACTGGAGGTTGGTGAAGATAAAAACCCTTTAATTAATAGAGGTGATTTTGTTTGACGTTCAACAACATTTGGAATTGTTTTCTGGACATTTTAGGCAGTTTTCTGGACAATCCATTTCATTAGATTGGATTTTCAACCCTTTTCTTGTTGCAAAAACTCTGTTTAGCAAGTTACTACATTTGTTAATATTGCTGACAGGCAAAATTATGTAGCCCCTCATGTTGTCCCTTAAAACAAGTTAACGTATTTGTAACAGAATCGACAAAGGCCGATTTAATAGCTAAAAAGGCCGATGTCGATCAATCAGCGAAATTGATCGAAATCAGCGATAAATCGGTGCAACCCTAGACAGGACACCAAAGTACAACCACTGACGTCATCCCTACACAGCACACAATCATCAGGTTATACGTTTTATTAATAACTGAAGCTGAAATTGACAGACTGGCAACAAACACAAGTTGAAGCTGCTTTCTTTTTTATGACTTCTCTTTTCCAGATATAATGTTTTGATGATTGTGTAAAAAACATTTAAAACATAAAATGTCATGAAAACATTAAGTCATTAGTTACAAGTATGTGGTGTTTTATTTCCGTGTGCGTTCAATTCAGCTTTGTTGACAAATGAGGGTTTCCAAGTTGTTTGTTTCTACTATCAGTCACTGTGGATTTGCAATACAATCTTCTGTTTGCATTACAAAGCATGACGCGTGCAATGTGCATCTTTGGTCTCACTCTCAATATCGTGCTATAATCACACGCTGATCAGATTGGGACAATTCTGTCATTGCGAAATCAATTTACTTTGGTCAACAGTAATGAATGAACAAGTGGATAAATATAAATAGCAAGAAAAGCCATTTTTTAAATCTGGAAATGTCATTAGCAAAACATTAAGTGCACGGGTTCGCAAATTCTGGTGAAAAGCATCTGTCTTACCTTGCGCTGGGACTGCCAAGTCCCACTTCATCTAGCTTCTCCATCTCTTCCAAACCCCTGATGATCTCATCCTTCGTGAGGCCGCTTTGCTTAAGTTTTTGCAGAAGAACTATTTGGCCGACCGTGAACCGAGGTGAGTCCGAGCCGTCCATTGCTCTCAGAAGTCGTTCGGGCATTCAGCGGCACGACCTAAGAGCTTCTTGCTGCAACGCCTATCACAACCCTGGTTGACAGCATAGAAAATCAAAAGGCCAATGATTAATCGTTCGTCTAGCAGCTTCATTCACAGGTGGCTGCTAACCTGAACAGCATTTGTGCGCGTGGAAAACAAACGTCCTCGCGGTTCAATAACCGCGTATTTCACCTAAAAATGTTTTCGGACAAAAAAACAACTGGTCGAGCACGGTTCGCGCGACGGAAACGCGGCGTTGCTCCCTGAGCGCCGCTGTGAAAATGAGTAAGCCGGAGAAGTCGTTACTAGATGTGTGTTTACTAGGGCAAGCGTTGCGATTGGAAAGGCTTAATTGCACCCCAGTACGTGGCGTCAACATCTATTTCCATGTACGCGAGAGATTCGATGCCACATTCTTCCACACTTCGTTGTTTCGTGGAACCGCGCGAAACGCCAGTGTACAGTAATTGGCGGCCGAATGAAACTGCGTTGTTTGCAAACCATGATCGGTACAGCTCCAACTACACCGATCGCTAAAAAAGCGTGATTCCAATTACGATACAAATACCAGTGTAACAAGCAACGATCGAGCGGTATTTTATTATTAAACCAAATTGTCACCCGAGATTTCTCACATCAAAGCCGGTGCATTCAGAACGTGGCGGAGTGTAGCAATATGACACAAAGGCGAAGTCTACAAAGAGATTGGTACGGAATCGCTTTTGTGGTTTTCACGTATTTACATTACAATTATATCCGAGCGTGCGGAAACATTTACGTCACTGCTTGGTGATATCTACGATAAGTGTCCATGGCCGTCGCGATATTTAGCATGAATCACTTTAGTCCAAAACCAAACCAGTTTCAGTGACAACCACTGATGTTTTGCTCCACCTGAGAGCGGGTAGAATACAACTCGTTTAGAACTAACCCTGTTTGTAGGCGGGCAACTAGTCGAGAAGAAAACGGACTTGCATTTCGCCGGCAAGCGTTTCTCAAATACATTACCAGAACGGTGTTCGGGGCACCTCCATACTTTACACACTTTGCCACTACAGCAGTCAAACGACCGAGAAGTCATGCTTTGGCATAACTCGATCTGTAACCAGCCACTTCTTGCACTGTTTCCTTTCGTTTGATAGCAACGCAAACCCGGGGGTTGCTCGGTTTAGAGCTAGTTGGAGGGCCATAAAAATCAAACCACAACGCGTCTGGCGAGGTTTGGTCAAGCAGCCAGTTGACACCAATATCTGACAGAGCAGCACAAGAGCTGAAGACATTCATGCATGCGCTTTCGCAAAGAGACGCTATTGCCAATATAGTCACAGATTCGCAGGATCGCGTCAGCGCTCTACGGCAAAGTTTCGCAGCACACCGTTTTCGACACAGGGGCGGATCTAGCCAATGAGGTTAGGGGGGAGGGGGGGCGATTTCAGTATTATTTGGTAGTCAAGTCTCCTAACGGCTTCGCTACTGTAGCAGAGAGGAAGTATATTTCACAACACTGCTGAGACAAAACAATGGACAGCATGGTCCTTATATCGCGAATGCTTTTTTCTGAATTTTACAAAATTGTGGTGAATAAAGATACTTTCGTACGTTTTAGGGGGGCGATTGCCCTAATTGCCCGCTCTGGATCCGTCCCTGTTTCGACACCAGTGCTTATCGTTAAGCTTGCGGTTAGTTAGAAACAGATCGATACAGGCATTTTTTCTTATTGGAGGCCATAGGAGCACGATCAATAAGCCGTAACTAGTGCAGGATGCAAAAAGAGCACGACATATGGCCCGATGGTAATCGATGATACCTTTCACAACACGCGCATTTTAGTAATGCTGGTGTAATGGCACGCCAAGTTAAAAACTGCACGTCTTCAGAACTTGCAAAGATTCGATATCACTAACTGGCAACAGAAGCGTCAGTGCAAATCAATCAAGTGTGCAAAAAACATCAAGTAGGAACTGGATTACGCCTATGATACACCAGAAATAGTAACCGCCTCATCCGCGCTACGCCCACAAACATTCACAACCGAAAACCAAACATTCTTGAAAAATGCCACATCAATGGCAGACAGTGATCACAGTGATGGGCAGTTAAAGCAATCGTCAACTGCAATCACTGCGGTCGCAGTGACCCCTGCGCGACGATCACAGAACTTAAGAGAAATTGCAAAGGTCGAATAGTAAGTATTGCGATTCCGAGTCTCATTTCATTAGATGTGAAAAGTGTCAACGACATGCACAATAAGCGAAACAGCTATAAGCTGGCATTAATTTACGTTGAGGACAGAGACGCCGCCAGGGCTGCGTTCAACTATTAAGCCATGCGACAAACAACGGGCCCTTTGAATAAAAGCAACTGAATATAAATTTTCAAGCTGACAAGGAAAGAAAATGTACCTGCGGGAAAAATCAAGGCCAAGCCTGAAAGTTGCCCTGCACGTGAACTCGTTTCAAAGCACCCCAGTTTTTAAGTAGCCACTTGAACAACGCGCTTCAGAAACCGCGCATGCGGTCAGTACTAACTTGTCTACGACTGTTTGGCTGCTACGGCTGCGCCAGAGACGCAGTACATCCTGCTACGTAATAACCACAGCAGTGACTAAGAAAACATGCCGAACTACTGGCAAGTTGTCGTTAAAAGCAGACGATCGTCGTCACAGGCGAACGTCCGTAAATCCCGCACCGTGCTACGCTGCCCGTAAGTCTTGTGATGCCAGCAGTATCAAGGGTTCGGCTTGTTACACGATCGAAGGCCAGTGGGATTTGAACATGCAAGACCACGTTAAGGTTTCAGGCACTTTGGAACTTCAATAACTACGAAAAACCAGCAACAGCAAAATTCAAGTCAACTTTTCGGCGCGAGCAATGCGAGTTCTTAATGAAACCATCACAGGCTAGTCACAGTTCATTAAATGAGAACGGTCCCATCGGTGGAAAACAGCTGGATGCTGGATCGAGCAATATGTGTGACGTACAGCAGTATTTACTGGACCCTGCGTTTTGTCCCGAGACCCCAATCTTGTGGGCAGTCTTAATGTTGACTGCGTGGACATCGCAACATGACTTGCCGGCGCGCTGCGCACACCACTCCCTTACAACTTCCAGTACCGCGCTGATATTACTTCATAGGTGCCAACTTCAGAGGTTTTAAAGTAAGTGTCACTGCGGCGCTGTCCTTTTGATAACTAAAGCTCACTTTTCGTCTGGATCATGTCTGACAAACCACAAATTGCTGCTTGGTTAACAGCGCGGCTAGTATCAACAGTAATTAACACCCAAGGCGTCGAATAGTGCGAAATTTTCGGCTAAGCCGGCATTGAGCCACTTTCTAGGAAAAGCCTCTGTTCTAAGTTCTCAATTCGAGATGGATACCCACTTGCGTTTTTATTCGACTTGGCGCGACCTTTCGCAGACTTCCAAAAACGCAAAGTTACCACCGTGCAGATGGCTGACAGCCAGTTTCGCGTTTAACCCTAAGGCAAACTGGTCGAATTTAACGTTTATTCTCACGAAAAATGAGTTGACTGATCGTTGCAAATGCCACGAGGCTAAGAAGGCACAATGAAGTCTGAACTGTAGATTAATTATACGCGCTTGGGCTGGTCCCGTGGAAAGTTGTAATGACAACATGCGCAAAGCTCTTACCTGCGTGGTTCATGAGCACGTTGGTTGCGAACGGCGCATATAGACTTGAATTATTGTGCAAAACAACCCCCAAAATCCACCACACTGATAACAGTTGACCTGAGTCACATAACAAGGAGCGTGGGACGACGGAGCTGAGTGCATCCTCTTCTGGGACATCGATTTACGAGCATATGTCAATCGCTGATTATTAACCTTAACACAAGGTAGGAAATCGAATATTTCTGGGCGATTGTTTTTTTTATACGCGAAGCACTACATCGCAGGGCAATGTCCAACATTTGTGCCATTTCAGCAATTGGGAAGGCCCGTTATGCAGTGGTCGGATCTCAGATGCTGAAAACATGTTTTTTCTCACTGGATTTCAATGAGTCAAACTGCAGGAAACCTCCGTGATAAAACTAAAATTTGTCAGCGTCAGCAGTAAGAGACAACGTATCGTTCTCGAAATGACTTCACATTATCTTGAAAACTAATATGCCTCGGCAATCGAGGCTTTTTTCAATCTGATACATCGTTACTGGAAGAGCAATGCGAAAGGAAAGCTTTTCACCAAAGTGGTCTATATTGATGAAAACAGAACAAACAACGTACGTTCGTCGACCTTCGTTTCCGAACGCGCTTACATGACGCTTTGCTGGGTGTCACGTGCTTAACGCAAATTGTCAAATCGAGTGGTAAGATTTAAAATGCGAAACAAACATGCTGCGCAGCAAACAAGGATCGAAACTGTCTTCTTCCAACTCTTGATTTCTGAAACGACTTCACTGCCAGCAATGTCGAGCCAGCATGAGGCACAGCCGATTCGCAACTGCAGCTGAAGTGACATAAGTCGGTTTTCTGTTGTTGCACACACATGCACACACACCTACAACAAACTGTATGACTTGATTCTGTTTAGCATTGTTCAAATCATAATCTAAGCTACTTAGTGCAGAAACCAAATTCGTAAAATACGAGCCAGGATGAGAATTCTCAGTGGGAGCTTTCGTGTGTGCAATCGGAAAGCTCGCCCAGGTAAGGATGAACTTTTGAATCACCGTTGCACCATCTTTCGTGGCTACTACTACAGTATTCACCAACACACATTCAGACTAGATTTGATAAATCAGACTGGTGATTTTTGACCTGTATTTTCACATTGCAAGTATTTATCACACACATTAAATGGAGTTTAAGCGGACAGAACGAAACGTGCACAGAAGAAACCAACCTGCTTCATTCACAATAGTTCTAAACATTTGCGGGCGGGCTTACTTGGTCTCTAACGCCACGCAGTTGCTGCCTCGAAAATCACTGCCTTGCTCACCAACTCCACATTAACATGGAATAACTCGAAAAGAACAAAACAAAGTTCCTTAAAGCATCTTCCACAAGATTCTTATGATCTTCCAATAACCTGATTGTTAACTGCGACCGCTTTTCAAAAGTATGAGCGAGGCAAAATATTCTGGCAGTCATCATTAGCCAGTTTCGCACAACAGCCTTCTGTACCAAGACGTAAATGAAAAACGCAGCTAGATCCGCGACCGCTCCTGCTTGCTTGCTTGCAGCAATGATGGCGAACAAACGGCACCCACGAAACTTGTGGTGAATTACTACAATTATCCGCGTACACCTGCAACCAAACAGAACATTATGAAGTCACAAACGATTAGATGCCTACGCATGTAGTGCTGGTTCATCCCCACGCAAACAAAATAGACGGGCTCCGTGCCTGCCAATCACGTTGCGTCCTCTCATGAATGATGGCGTGTTTTTTTCCCCAACAACCACATGCAACCAGGCAAGTGATATGAAAACTAACCGTTCACAGATGATTTAACCCGATTGCGGGATCAACAGTTTGCATGATGTGCGTTGGCTCGCTCTCACGAAAAGCCTCACTTTTTCACAGCCTCGCCATACGGACAGGGAGTCAGCTGTTTTGATAAACACGAGGTTCAAACTGAACATGATTTGCAAACCAGTAGTGCTGAATGTTTGGCAAGACGCAGGCGCTGAACGTTTCGAAACCGAGGTGCCGAACAATCTGTCGTCGTGCATCACATCGCGCGAAGAACAGACAAATAATAAGCTGAACAACAACCACAACAGTACATTTCATTAAAAAAAGACCTTACGAGAGGATTGGCAATCTCCCTCAATCCTGAAGCATTCCAAACTTGACCCAAAAAAGAAAATAGCTGCGCAAAACCAGCGCAGAACAGGAACAGATTTCTAAACTTGATTATTTGAAAAAGAAACGACTTCTTTTGACGCTTGGATGTGATACGAGCGAGTGAGTGAGTACTGTAACAGTACGTTCTCCATATTTCTGAATGCATGACTCACACCAAGGTTTCCGAAAATGTACTTATCAAAACAGCCAACGCGTTCGAATGCACTGAAATCTATCAACCCAGGACTCAATGTTAACCAATCGCTTTCCCTGAAGGCCACGTGACACGAAACACTGCCACCAAGCGAAATAAGCAAACAACAACCTGCAATTAAAAACGGTGAAGGGATTAAAGACTCATTTATGCTCGTGGATAAATACGTAATATCAAAACAAATCGGAGATTTATTCTAAGTGGTCATCTAATTGGTATAGTCCACGTCATGCGCATCTACCTACACAGCCAATTCAAAATAAATGTATTACAAATACGCTTCATCAAATGACCAAACAGCCTCTTTTTTGCAACGAAAATCTACGTAACGCAAACCTTAGCTACGAAAGAAGAAAAGAATGTATCGTTTTATACGCAAACTTTTATCTGACGAATTTAAAGTTCATGTATATTTCTGACCATCGGATACATAACGCAAATTCTTCTGAGGTTTAGGCATGGTATATAACTATGCCGCAACGAGCCATCTGTGCTCGATGTAAAACCAGACTGTGTCGCATCGTGTTCGGCTATACAGGCGAAGTAAAAGTTCACCCACCTTAATTAAACAGAGCGACATAACCGCGCTGGTGAACTGCAGGACAGTCGCACAAAAGATGGGTGCATTTATTCTCCTCCAAATACGGGTATCTACTCGAACAGGGCCACGAACTCCGAAAACTGGACAACTTCTAATTGCGTCTCTGAAAGTACTCACAAGAACATTTCGGAGTGATTTTTCCGCAAGGCGGGAAAACCGTAGCATCACTAGTCAGACTAAGACTTGCGAAGATGGTTGTTTCCAGCGCCAATAAGGTACTAACAGGTGATGGCGCAAAGTTGCTGATCGAGGCAGAAGTTTACCGCAAAACAGATTCTCCACGTTTAATTGACGAAAAAGATTAGCTGCTTGACGAAAACACGGCCGAGAACTCAACACATAAACGCTATTCTACATGTTGCAATACAGTCGCGGTCCAGCTGGCTCAGCGACTGGCGATTACATGCGCGACAGTAGGCAAAGGAAGGCTGTGCGGGTCTTTAGGGATGAGGAAGCGTGGCGACGATTGCAATCAAGCATTAAGAAGTTATACGCACCCTTCGGTATGAAACAAGCGCATACGCTGACAACGCTGCCTCCAACCGAACGCTTGCTTTTCTTCCACATATTGCTAAAGCACAGAGCAATTGAAATCAGCGCACTCTCCGCGATTGAGCCATTACGCAAAATGGCTCAATCTATTTTCTATTACTATTCTTGCAGCTTCAAGTACGAGCTGAGCTGTTACCGGTTTGTCAAAGCCAAGATTGCGTGAAACATGCTTTGCCCAGAACGGTGTCGCTCGCGATATTTCGCTGGGGTCTTGAAAGCACACGTTAATAACATAACGCACTTTTCCGTGTTCGCAAACCAAGAAAGGAGCAAAACTTTTGATTGAGCGATCGACGTTTCCGCGCACGCGCAAAAAGACACACGAAAAGGTACGGCGATGAATGGACGCAAGACGTTCCCTTGAGTTGCACTTTGCTGCCAGCTGCAACAGCGCAAAAAAATACGTGTGTAAGCTCCAGGCAGCACATGTTACACGCTCTACCCTATAATCACTTATTTAACCAAAAATCGGTAAAAAACATTCCTTGACAAGGCACAAAAAAGCGACAACCTGAAACTTCATCCTCGACGTGGTTAGTACTGCAAGTCATTGTCAATAGACTCTTCATTGGGTTCTTTATTACGCAATAAGCAGGTGACAATTACAAGTTGTTCCCCAGCCCACGACCACCTTGCACTATATTTTAAATCAGTGGTTCTCAGCCTCCTTTGGCGCATGGACCATCTTTTTTGAAAAGAAATATGGACCACTTCGTTGTGTAATCATAAAGCTACAAAAACAAGAACCTAAAAATGATATTACATGATTTATACTACAATAATGGTTACAATTTTTAGGAACATTTTATCAAGGAGTTATGGAACTCTCTGTGGACCACTAGACATTCCAGGTGGACCACGTTGAGAATAACTGTTTTAAGCGGATGCGATGCTTAACTTGTTTCGACGCACGAATAAAACGTTGAAAAAAAGTGATTACGCGTTAACAGAAATTAGAGTCCAGCGAACTGCTCACATAAATGAGCGCGTACGGCATGAACTGCCTAAAATGCATGCTGGTCATTTACTGCCAGACCTAGCGCATAAAAGCGAAAATGATGTCAACTGTTTTTAAGTTATGGCGATAGTCTTTGTAAAATGTTGACGATAACAACTTCATTCCGAGGACAGAGCTTTTGAAGTTCTCAGCTGACGTTTCAAAATTGAAAAATCTTCACCGAAAAATTTTAAGTTTTGGGTATTTCAGGATAAGAGTAGACTGTTTTGCCCCGTGGCTGCTGCGGCGTGTTTCAAATACTGAATAAGTTTAACGGCGTAACTTTAGTAGCATCGCCAGCGCGCGAAATTTCGCTAATTCTAGACTGATAAGCAGCCCTCGAGACAAGAGTAGGTAATATGAAATGAACTCACTGAAAGGTGCTTAATTACGTGACATGGAATTGATCTGCTCAGCGTTAGCGCTGTTCAATTATTTCCTCGACTAACCGTCTTCGCTCCGCATTAATTCCTGTGCTAGCAATGCGAACGGTTCGTGTATATTTATAGTAGTCGTTTCTTCTAAGAATCTTTATCTTTAGGTTTTATTTGACAACGAAAGTTTCTATCACAACAAAAAAAGGTGTTTTGAATCTTGCCAGAACTTTTAAAATCAATACTCCGGAATCGTTATGAATTATGCAAAACAACTGCAGCCCCAGCCAAGATGTGGAACAATGCAATGATTTTTGGCAGAAGAACACAAGATATTTTGTCCGTTTTTCGCTTGGAACAACAAAGCCAAATAGTACAACTTTTGTTTTATCACAGCCAGCAGGAATCGTACGTCATTCGCTCAATACACACCCCAAGCAAATAATATCTGGATTAAATCCTTCCAGGTCAGCAGTTCCCAAACGTTTTTGAGCGAGACCCAAACCTGAGATTGGCGAACATCACGAGTGTGTTGACATGAAAAAATAATGATTGTAGGGATGATTTTTTGCAGTGAGTTGCTCAGCTCATTTTAAATGTCAGCGGTCTACTCGTTTGACCCAGGTTAAGATTGCTTCGGCGCGACCGATTTCTTGACCCTTCGCGACATTTTTTTGGGTCGCAACCCATACTTTGGGAACCACCGTCCCGCAGGTCAACAGCCTGCTTACTAAAACAGAAAGATTTTTCTCGGTTTGTGTAACCATTTTTAGAGGCAGCCTAATTGGAAACCAATATTCTAATTTATTTCCTCAGGCTAGCACGATAGTAATCACAGTATTATTACCCAAAGGTGCAAAACGGATGAAGGTAATAGTCCAGCTTATCAACGCTATCGCGCTCATAAATGATCAAAGCTGGATATAATAAAATTAAATTTCGTTAGTAGGTAACAACGCCGCAATTATATGCTTTGATCGTACATTAAATCAGGAACGGGCAAACTTTTCAGTGCCCCATTCAGAAACTTTAATTTTAAGTGGCCACAACGCATCAGATGAAATAATTGATACTTGAAATAGCAAAAATTAAAGGCTGCCTTTGTCGCATTTCTTTGTAGTGATAAGTTCTTCTCCAAACCAGTTCGTTGTTTCTTCACAGCTTTTACTAGATGAGTTGCTTTCTTTTGTATGTCCTGCTTTATAAATTGTGTCCAGAGTTAGCGTGCTTGATTTGAAAACGCATTTTCAGAACGCATGCCTTGAGCATAGCAACTGTTTCATCACAGTTCAAACCAGTGACAGAGTCTTGACTTGCCTCAGTGACCGTTTTGATGTCTCGGTCACAAAGGACGCAATCTTCGGTCTCAAAATCGTTGTCGTGAGACTTGTAACGCTTTTGTGGACATTGGCAGCAAAATTTTGACTTCGCCGGGAAAAGTGGTTGTTTATTTGTAAAGCTCACGCAGCCGAAGCTCCTCACGTTAGCCCACGGGCACGATAAAAAAAGTTGGCAAAGTTAAATGAAGTTTAGTCAATGCCGAGATCACTGGTGCAGAGAACTCGTTTTTAGTCAACGCGCAGAAAGCTCCGATGAAGAGGCAAACCAACAAGTGGAAACGAGCCTGGTTGCGCCAGGGAGGCGACTCTCCGCCCTCCTCAATCCTGTTTGCAAAAATACGCAACACCATCTTTTAAATTTGGTTTTGATGCACCAGCAACTAATCCGCAGTCTCGGAAGTTAACGTATAGACAGCGCGCATCACTGGATCTAAAATAAGGCTCTACTGCACAGTGATTGCAAAGTCAAGCGAGAAATAACATCGTAACCACTGTTCACTATTTATTCAATGCAACTTCATGATTTATATCGACGGGCGAGCCGCGCATTTTGCCCGAGGGTCGTCGTTTGCCCGCCCCTGCTTAAAAAAGCTACTACTGAAATTAGCGTAAAACATGAACATACGACCATGGCTGCTCAACATCTGTCCCGAGATCTAGTGCGGCCAAGCAGTGATTTGAACAACTAGCTCAAATGAAGAAGAATACGATCAGCTCGTATATTCTTCTGCTATAAAGCACCCAGGTAGAAAATGAGACAAGAAACCGACGACCGAGTTGCCGGGAAAATCCGAGCGTCGCCAGGGTCATCTATATAGCATTAGGGGGAGTGTGTTGCTTGCCGACATTGATAATGAGGTTAGTCGCCAGGCCCGTATCCAGGTTTTAAGGTTTGCAGGGAAAAACGCATTTTTAAGGAGGGAAAATTTTTGTTTTTATTATGTTTGAAACAAATTTTTCTGGGACACAAGAAAATTTGGGGGCGCAAACAATATTTGAGGGGGGGCGCTGCCACCGAATGCTCCCCGTGGCTACGGGCCTGTTAGTCACCCGGCACTGACTTCGTGCTGATTTTCTTACAAGCGTGGACGTCTATCTTTTTCAAAAATCTGTACGAAAAAGTAGAAGATGAAGTATTTGAAACGCGGCCACACAAATGAATTGAAAAACGTGGAAACGTGTCACCGGCTGATCGGCATCAGCACAGAGCAGCACAAGTCAAAAATGTTTGCTAACCTCTCGACTTGTGCAAAACTTCGCTTCGAAGCGATCACGTACCTTTGACATTGAGGAAACTTTTCAAGGAAAAAATCTTGCCGATCATATCCTCCAATACATAAGTCCGCTACAGCGACAACGAAACTCGAGCTGACGTCACCGGGCCAACCAGCCAGCAAAATCAATCAACCACCACTTGCATCCACACGGCCATTTTGTAAGCGAACCCGAGGCAACCGTCGCGCAAGCAGAGATTAAAACAATAACAGTGATATTACAATCGCCTTTAAACGGGCCTCGTGATGAAAGACACGCCCGGATTTTACGCCTGTGATGGACTTGGTCGTTTTGTCGTGTGCGTTTGGAGCATTTGCAAACCGCGATTATATCTTAGGGCGCAACATTTTCCATAATTCGCTTCGGTTGGGATCGTCAAGAACGGACTTATTCCACGCGATAAAGGTCCTAACCTCTTTCAAATAACGTACGTGGAAAGCATTGTTGATGCGCGAGAGCCCTCGGCCAAACATCATAGCAAAATGCGCAATATACAGTGTCAGAAGCGTCGATGGTAAAGTCAGCAACGTTCAACACACGTTAAAATAAACTGCTCCCCAAAAACAAATTATTCCGCGTGCTTGGACAACCTTGAAAAATCGTATGATTACGTTTTACGCAAAGAGTGGCGATTTTTTATACATGTCTGCCGGAACAAAAGTAAACGAATTACTGGCAGGTACTCTTGCAGCGCACCATTTGCGATCGCAACAGCTTGTCCAGAAGAACGCACCGAGGTCTTCGATTTTTGTTCTGCACATGCACGACAGCAGGCGAAGTTCTGGTGAACGCAGCAGACGAAACCAATACAAAGCCTGCTTCTCCGACTTTCTTTGTAATGCACTTGAAATAATCGCACGCTTGCTAAAGCGCAGATTGCTTTGCTACAACGACGCGGCTGGCCTCGTCAAGATGAAAATCGCTAACTAGGTGTCTTCATATGGGCCACATCCACTTGAATCGGTAGTGGAAACTCCCGTGTCGAGACGCAGCGTTACGCTTCGGGCGTTTCCATTATACCACATTGATAGCCGTAATTTCGCTTTACCAGGCTGATTAAAATGCAACACGTGGATCGTTGTGAGCAAAACAGACAACGAACAACTAAAACGTAACTCGACTGATTGCAACAGTTTATTAACGCCTTGGCCGCAAACCAAGACATGAAAAGCTTNTGACGTGAAAAGCTGGCAACGTCGAAATTTACGCACCAGTCCGTCTTATTTTGTTTTGGCCAACTGGACTTCTTTAATCGAATATNAAACTTTTCAGTGTTCATCACCACACATTTCTGTACACTCGCGCGGTTCAAAAGTTCAATTGCTCCAATACTAAAGCAAAAGAAACGGTCACTTACGTGAGATAGGAAAGGAAATATAAACTAATAATATCGTATTTGTTAAAAAATGAAATAACTCGATTCTTGATCTTTTATCAGCTGTTTATCAAATCTTCTAAAGCGAAGTTTCGAAGATCGGGGACACAAACGAACTGTCAGCAAGGACTGCATTGAAAACCACTGCTGCTGATATGGGTGTCTTCACCCAATAACACACTGGCTGCAGCGCTGATGAGCAGCAGGACTTAAACTCAACTCAAAGATTGCTAAAAGAGACTTGCGTGCGTAGCCAATGACAGGAAAGGTAAACCGACGTGAGAAAATTGGCAAACCGCTTATTTTGCTTTCTGCGATAACGTATCGAAAACAGCGTGGGCTAAAGAGAGTTAAAAACTTCGGCATCTGCGAAGCAGTCGTAGGTGAATAATTTATTACCAAACAAGGAATCGCTACCGCGAATAGAACAAAAACTGCCCCGCAGTCCTCAAAAGGCTCAAGTAACGGTGACTCCGACGCCGCGAAACACCTTTTGGATTTCGCTTAAGACCAACAAGCAACAGCATTAGCAATGCAGCTGGCGAGTGACAGGGAAGGTCCAGGATGCTGATCATGGCCAACTTAATCAGTCGCACACAGTCCGACAGCGTCATTGTCTTTCCTCGCGAGCTTGTGAATGCAGTCTGTCAAGCAGCACATGACTGGTGGCCACTTTCGTATGCATGACCACTGCAGCCTGCGTTTGGCACAAGCCGATTCCATGCATGGAGTTTTTCGCGTAACAGCTATTTCGGAAGGCAGTGGAATAACTTAGGAAATTTGACGGGAAAAACACACGTCACGTTGATGCTTAATGGAAAGAAAAATGTTGAAAAGGTTACTACGTCTTTTTTACGCCCTAACACAATCACCCGCCGAGCAACCGTTGTTGGTTCGGAGGATAAACAAACGCATTTGGCGAACTACGTTTCTTCCCATTAATTTCGAATACCGTTCGATTTCCTGTGTTTTGTATGTTTTCCACACTTTCATGTACATATTTAAAAGCTAAACTCAACAGTTTTCAGAGTTTCCAAGTAGTACAAGGCATTCCTCAGTGTTGGGATCGTTCGATTTTCATGTTGAGTTGGAGACGCATGTTGCTTCGACAGCACTCTGCTGACATCCTTTCTGGGAGGATGAGGGTTAACACACACGACGATTCAGACACTTTGAAAGCTCCTACTACACGGTGTGCGTGGAAGAGCTGTTAGTGGTGGTTGAAAGGTGCACGAAACCACAAATCTGAACAGTCAAGTTTTTGGAAGACAAACTTTGCCGAACAGAATTACACGATCTTATACCTTTAATCCTCCTTACCCATGACAAGTGGACCAGCAACGCATCCAAAATGGCCGCTAAGGAAGCGAGAAAGAGCATGACGAAAGACACGACCTAATCAACTAAATGCACTGTCATATTCGCTTGCTAGCACACTGCTGCTAACCAAAGCATCTGACACCGTGTAATCAGGAATTTCCGACAATAAATCATAGGTCTTACGCTAGAGATTCGAAACGTCAAGATGTAACTCCTTCGTCTGCGTGGTAGTCAAAACACACCCAACATTAAAAAAACGTAACCCTACTGCTTGATGACCTTTCACAGAGACAGACGCGCTGCTTTTATCAAACGAGGCGGTGTGAAAGTCAACGCGTTACCATCTGCTGCTATTGATGGCATGTGTGAGCATGCTACTGCAGCCATACATTATTAATTGCTGATTACGTCAACCGAGCAATGCGCCTAAAATCAACGGGATGTGAATTTATGACGCAATCATTCACAAAAAGCTGCTAAAATGAGCACTGCAACCTGCAGTGGTTAAGTCAACCCGAGCGCTTTTGCACTCAGCGGCTTCTGTTGAAACGAAACTGATTTACTCTCCGTCCCTCATACTCTGATAAGGTGTGTTTGCAGCACAGGCTCACAAATTCAACACAAAATTCGCGTACGTTGAGCGTGTGTAGCGTCGAACGCCGTTTGAGGCCAGAGGTCGTGAAAGACTCGGGAGTCATACACTCGAACTGACCACGACCTTCGTCCCTTGTTTCAGTCGCATGTGTCGGATTTTCTGCCGATACGTTTGCACGTAACCGATTTTTAAGGTCGTTGTTCAACTCGGCTTAAGTTGAAACTGCAATCCACCAAATCGGCGATGATTGCCTTGTTCGCTAACGAACGAGCAGGAAAAACGTTTTTGTCATGCTGGCGATTTGGCAGCAAGCCAAGTTGCCAAATGTGTGCAGAAAAACAAGACACAGTATGCAGTCAGCCACTGTCGGTGCTCCAAGCAAGCAAGAGAGCGAGATTGTTTCAAGGGCTTAATGCAACTTCGTTCGGAGTGCGCATTAATATATAGGCGAAGATAATCGCTGAACTACTTTGCCCGTAGCAAGCTGACAACAACTTACCTCAGTATTCGTGCCGATGTTCTGAACAGCGCCCTGATTTTCACGCCCAAACGCAAGAGAACAGAACGCTAACATTTTGTAGAAATCGGCGAATGCTCGGAAGACCAAAGCAATTCTAGCAAAAAAGAAGACTAAAACACGTCTTCCTAGCAAAAAATTTGCATTCCAAGACAATTGGCCTTTACAAAACATTTCCAGTGAAAGTTTCCAATTACCTGTCACTTACGAGGTAGTTTCGCATTTAAGCATCTTGTTCAACACTCCTTCCAACCTCTCTTCCTTTATATCAGTTATCAAGTGTATAACATCATCCTGGCTGCAATACAAGCGCCATGTGCACATGTTCCAAGCGTAAACTCGCTTCTTGTTTTTTTCGTCATTTGTCGGTCATTGACCGAATTTTTTTCAAGTGATCGAAATTAGTTAAGTCACTTCGGGTAAAAAATGTCCGAAAAAGATGACATAAAGTTTTTAAGCTATTTCGATAAAATGACCGAAATAAATGACCGTAATGTCTCAGCGAAAAAAACAGCTCCCATCTAAATGTAACCACAGCGCTGTAATTTTGCCATGTGCAACAAGCCTTTACTTTTTGCTGTAAAACGTACAGACGTATTCATGATGCCACAACAAAAACTGAATATTGCAAAGAGCGTTGTCGAGACAACACGCAGGGCCGTTGAGGTAGTTTCATTGCCAAACAACGGCACAGTGTCACCTGAACAACAAATCTGATCCTGTTGACCGTGCGATGTCAACCTCACTATCATAACGTATGCAACATAACAGCGTTCCCGCTGCGAGCACCCTAACACGCCTAAGCCGGATTTGACCATCTATCAAATGCAAAATCGAACAAGAGGGGCCGCATTCTCGCTGACATCACTGCGGACTTGCTACTGACTTACACGCAGAGCAGAATGCTTGAGGTAAAAAACGCAAGACGACGAAAACAAGACACAAGCACTGTCCCACTCAACTCTTCAGCCTTTCGTGATTGTGAGTCTACTATGTCGCAAAAAGACAACCAACGATCGCAGTGAATTATTAACCAGGAACCCTGACTATCGCGCTCGTCAACAGTTAAGTTATTCTACTGGTTGTTACCAGAACTATCAGGCGTCATACGTCGCTAAAGAAACTCGGTAACGTGGAGATGAATTTCACAAAAAAACATGAATCACCGATTGAACCACAGACTCAATCAGTTCCTGTAAGCATGTGATCCGCTGGCTTACACAGTAAAATGTGTTCTTTTTTTATCTACGCTTGTAATAATTTTTTATTACCGTAAGTTTTTTCAATGCATGGTGTAAAATTGAGCAGCGGTGAGTTTCGCACTAGATCAGCTGACATCACTCTGGCTCTAGGTTTCTTTTTCGCTGAGGAATATCGGTCATTTGCCCCATAATAATATTAAAACTCGCCGTATCAATATTCACTAGCCTAACTTTTCAGATCTTATGACCGAATTGACTTACCTTTTTTCGGTCATTTCAAAATGAATTTGGTCTATTGCCGAAAAAATAAACCCAGCTCTGACTGTGCCTCCAAAACGTTCACTTTATCACTCACCTGCCACGCTCCAGTCAGCTTCGCGATCGTACCACGTCACAATAAGCAAGACCACACGTAACAACAAACAGGGCGCGAACGAAGTTGGTGACAACCCTTCTATCTGATTAAAGCTGCAGAAAATGTAAACCCCTTCCTGGTAATTGCGATTGACCATTTGGGTCGCTTGTAGCTGGATGCGCTTGAAGCAATTTTCTGCACGGCCAACCGCTGCTGTTTGAGGGTAGTCCTCAAGCACGGAGAGAGTGCACTTCGTAAAAAGTATGGGCCGATCAAAAGCCGAACGTTTGCAAAAAAAAGGCTCGGCAATCGCGAAAACGAAGCGCATGCTCTAACCGCGCCTGTTTAACAACTAACCACCACTGCTGAGGCGCACACGGAACGAACTTTGTTGCCAGGTCGCGATCTCTCCAGCACCTGCGGCGCTTAACAATAATATAATAGGCGAGAGCGCTTATTCGGAAGCGATCTAGCGCCCAGAGCTATATCGCTGAAAAACCCGATGCGACTTGAGATAACGCGTGTTAGGCCATCAGGTTGGGCTATAACGCGATCGTGACGGTGCGAAACCACAAATGCACTGGCGTGCAGAGCTTATTTGGCAAGCTCGGTACAAATGTCGTAACGAGGCCACTTTTTATTTTTATCACTGCAAACTCGGGCATCAAAATAAGGGAAGTCGGCAGATTTGCACGTGTTACGTTTGCCCGCGTTGACAATGCAATGTGCAAAGAATACCTGAACGCGGGCGTTTGCCCACAGCACGTTTTTCAATCCAAATAGACTAGATTAGGGGTGTCAAACTCGTTTCAGTTCAGGGGCCACTTCCGGCAAATTTAATCTCAAGCGGGCCGGACCAATGTAATCATTGTATAACACCCTTGTTATAAGTATTGACAACTTCCAACTGTTTTCATAATTTCTGAAAATGATTACTAGCACATAAAGTTTTCAATTTCCCCACGTAAATCAACAACGTCTTATCACTGAGAAGACTGTCAACTGACGGTGATTAAGACCTCTGGTTCGGACGAAATTAACTGTCCGGACAACCACTTTCATGACGTGATGCATTTTCAA
>JGI24158J21664_10000422_pt1 | contig 37800 bp, 25 predicted proteins | sample Ectturendosymbi3_FD_21664 | JGI IMG/M metagenome (IMG submission 21664) | reverse complement strand
ATAACATGACCAAGTCACGTGCGGTTTGATGGTATGCGAACGTGGCAAGTGCCCTGGAAAGACTTGCATTTCTAGCTATGCTGATGTTGCAGGAGATAGTAACCTGGAAATTGTGCGTAGTCTCTTCGCAGCGAAAGCAGATTGGATGTTACATTTTAATGCACGGCATGAGCTATCGCATTACATCACCGCCAGCACGGTTCTGCATTGCGCACGTTCGTGCCCTCAGAACAGGCCCCCATCTATGACGGAGGCTCCTTGCAAAAGCGACGGAGGTTCCTTGTTTGCAGCAGTTAAGCGACGAAACTTTCCTAAATTTGAGACGCTTCAAGGAAGTGGCATGTGGCGCGAAGCATAATGAGAACAATGCAAAACGTGACGTGACCCTTAGCTGCCATAAAAGCCAACGAAGCTACATCCATTCAGGCTAAATTTGTATGCTAAGTTTTTCATAAAAAAACAGTTGCAGAATTTGTCAATATCTTTTTCAGCTTATTATTGATGTGGCCTTGGTTGAGTTTATGATTGCACTATGTAATAGTGTAATATAATCACAACATTAGTCAAAGTATCACGTATAAGCTGGATTCTGCGGAAGAGACATGCATTTGGTGAATGCAAGCTCAGTTGCCTAAACGTTTGGCCAACCTTTTTACGCTGACGTGACCGCTGAGGGGTGATTCACACCCCCTGCATAACCCCTCACCTTGTTACCGGTGCCCTGCTGTGGTGGCTGGTATGTTTGTACCAAGACTGGTCTGCACGTAGGAGTTAGTTAGGCAGTCGCTTCACCAACACAATCGCCATATGCAAGCCAGTCTCGAAACAAAGTAATCCCATTGTTTCGATAAAGACAAAGATGAAGTTGCAGTTGTCTTGCAGCTCTAAATGTATTAATGTGGTGGCCACGTGTATAGTCATATGATATATTGGATAAGCAGACAGCTTGGGCATACCCTAGCAAATTTTTAAACGGTTGGATTTCCTATTGGTTATAGAGCCAATCGTTGATCTTTTTGTGATATTCTTTTCTGATGCTACTTGTCCATTAGCTGCGTCTAGATGTAGCGCAAGAGTGCATTTTTATGTGTTACAACATACCCCAGTCATGTTATGCATCCCCAAAAGTCAACAGCATTGCACAAAAGTGCTTCCCAAAGTGACGGGAATTACCCGCATTCTTTTGCATTGTTTTTGACTGAGAATGTGTTCGCACGCACGTTTCACGAAGAACTGCTCTTATCGTTAAACGTCTGATCCCAGTAAATCCAGCTCGTGTGCGTGCTGGAGTTGAACCAGAAAAAATAAACTAAAAACCGTTTTTTGTTATGAAAAGGACTTCACATATTTTACTGCGGAGCTTGTTCCTCGGGTTTTTAAAGTTTTTTTTTCTACTGCGTTATTGTCTTTCCAAGCGCGATACTGAATATTGTCAGAGCCCGCGAGGTTAGTATACATGTCTTAAAGGAGAGATACTCTGTTCTGCTTTCCACATGTGCACAGGAAGGCCTGGCCGATACACTGCAAGGCTGCTGTACTCGCGCATCCAAGCCTGCTCACCCCGACACGTAATATTTCTTTTGCTGAGCTGATGTTGCTTTTTAATGAATAAAACGTATAAAGGGTAAATTTATCGTACGCTGTTTTTTTCATTTTTTTATAAACACGCCCACTAATTGCACTGGATCATTGTGGCTCAAGATGTGAAATTCGAAACAGAAGTTCTGGGTGATGTTGCTATGTTCATACGGGTATCTGAAAAGCAACGTTTGCCTCCATGAGTTAAGTGTTTTATTTTTGGCAGCCACACCTGTTAATGTGCGGCTTTTTAATACTGAGTGTTCCACAGCAAGCTAGGTACTGGTGCTTGTCGAATATTTACGATATCTCATCCATGAGCGATGACGCAGTTTGCTGCTGGGCTGGAGCTCGAGGTTATCACGTTTATTGGATAACCGGGTAGTGATCGTAATCTTCTGTCAAAGCATGTTGTCTCCCGCAGGCGTTCAAATGGTCTGTAAATCTTGTTTTGCATCTGACTTTAAATGCTGCTGCTGCTGTTGGATGTCTTCTTACCGCCCTGATGGCGGTCAATTACAATTGATATTGTTGCGACATAATGGTATAAGGCAGTAATTTGCAAGTCAAGCACAGTATTACACGATTAATTTATTTTTGTTTTACCACAGTGTTGGCCTTAGGGCTCCGCGCAGCCGATACTAAAAAAAGGCAAACAATGCACCACCATCAAATACTGCAGTCGTCGGTCATCGTCATACACAAGCGCTGCATTGTGGTAGAAATGAAAAGTTAGATGAAGATGCACATCGTTCAATAGAAGCATACAAATTGTTTCTAAGCAAGTCGTCGATTACGTTGGCAAAATAGTTCACCTAATGTGGAGGATTACGCAGTGAGTTTTAATTTCACTCGTTCGGAAATGTAGTGCAACAACTGATAGGCGTTGATAAGGCTATGGGCAGTTGTTTTATACCAGAGTGTATACTATTGTATGTCCTTGTTCCTCAATTGCCAGGCATACATAGGCATGTAACATACACGAAGCAAGGCAGTTTTTATGTTGACTGATCTAAAATTGTTTGTATCTGAAGCATGTGTTCATTGTCTGAGGTCATGGGGTAATCAGCAATTGCTCAGAATTTTTCATCCAAATTTTATTATTTTGCTGCATTGCGTCACGGATCAGTTCCACATGAGTAGGCTTCAGTAAGACAACTCCATTCCTGTGCGTTTCATCTGCGGTCTTCTCGACATCTTGAATACTGTTGATGAATAGGTTAATTCCTCAAAAACTGAGCTCACAACGGTTTCAATAGGTTGCGTTTTCTTTTGTGAAACGTTGTTGTTTACATGAGTATCATGTTATTAAAAGTCATAACGCAAAGCTCTTTTTCTCACTCAACACTTTTGTCAAATACGTCACTCAGTGATTTTCACCGCATTGAAGATTGTCATAACAATATATTCGTTCGTTGTCGTTGCCACCGACCCTTTCGTTAGCAGCTCGTGATCAACAGCCACCCTAGCGCTGTCTCATCGGGCATCGATGCATGACTCACACACAAACACATTTCCTCCGCCTGCTGCCGATAAAAGCTTTGGACAAAAACGTCATTGGTCGGTCGCAGCCCGGTGCTACTCAGACTGGCTTTGCTTTGACGAGCGCTCCAGTCATGCGCCTTCATCGTGCCGATGACTCATCAGCGAAAAATCCGCGTGCGCCCGAGCCCTTCCGCTGAACATACTTTCAGGATAACGACCCGCTTGTTTGTAATTCGCTCTGTAGAAAGTCGCGCTCTCCATTGCGGCGCTCTCCGTTGCTATGGGAGCATAATTATGGAATGACGTTACTGCCGATCGTCATCACCTTTCTCTTTCGTTCGGCCGCTCTATTCTGACACACTGCGTGACGCATCAACGACGCGTGTGTGAATGCTCGCGCGTGTGTTCGTTGTCGTGTGGGCGTTGCGTGTGTGAGCGAGCACGCAGTTCCTCTCTGATCGTCGCTGCTTACGTATTGCGGCTGAACGTTTAGTGACGGCGCGACTGCCAGTGTTACAGGCGCGCAGAAGTTGTTGTACGACGCGTCGTGTAGTGAAGCAGTGCGATGGGTCGGTCGACCGTCAATGCGTTGTGGAAATTCATTTATTGAGATCCAAAAACATTCCCTAATTGCGTGTGGAGGCAAAGCGTACTTTGTGTTTGTCGGGCACGCTTGGTTAGTTTCAGGTGACGTCTTATTCAGCACACTCAATAGAATCTGTTAAAACCTGAGCTGCTGTAGCGTAGTGCGAGCAATTCAGTGTGATATGTTGCATTTTTTGTGCAAGTGCATGATTTAGGCAAGTTTTCAGGTGGTTTAAAATTACCTTCACGTAAATTTTGTTGCATTGTTTTGTTATCAGGTATGATTCATTTGTTAATATCTAACTAGTCTGACGTGATGGCAAGTAGTCAGCCGAGCCGCCCGTTGCGCCAGCACTGTTACCTGTGCGACTTCCCACGCATGCCCTGGGCTATGGTCTTTGACTTCAGCGAACCTGTATGCCGAGGATGCGTCAACTATGAAGGACCGGATCGTATGGAATCGGTCCTTGAAAGCGCTCGCCAGCTGAAGCGCGCACACCGTGGATTCCGACCTCCTACCGGGGGCTTGGATAGCTCGATAGCCTACCAAGGCAATGCGTCGCACAGTAAATCAGGTCAAAGACGAGCGTCTCCGCCCAAAAACTCTGTGATCTTTGATCAAACTCACCACGATAACAAATTATCTGAAAGATACTATTCCATCAATTCTGACAGTAAGAACACACTTCTACCATTTTATGGACATCATAATACTAATTCTAACTCAGCAATTCATAGAACGTTAATTAGTGCAGCATCAAATTCAGTTTCATATGCTAAACCTGATGATCTATCTTCACTTCGCCGCAATTCCATTTCATCTTCTCAGCATTGTATTTCAAATGGCAATGTAAGTGGGCCACCTTTAACTGTACTACAGGGATTGTCTACTGGTCGATCTCACCCCCCTGTCTCAAGACTCACCTCTCATGGCAGCTTGAAAGATAGTGCTTCTTCGTCAAATAGCAGCCAGGGCAAGAGCACTGAGCGCATGCACCATCATGTGCAGCCGGCACTTGTTGGAAGGCAAAATTCATTTCCACACGATGATATCAGACTTAGTTTCGGGACCCATGTGCTTGATTCAATAGCAAAACTAAATCAGTGTGTTCCATTTGATGTGAGGTTCAAAAAAGACCATACTCTTAAGGGTAGAGTGGTACATTTTGATGCTCCTTATAAGCCTGGCATGGAATACGAATTGAAAACTTACATTGAATATCCGATTGGTTCAGGCACAGTTTACACCAGTGCATCAGGTGTTGCAAAGCAAATGTTTAGTGACACACCAAAAGATATGGGAAAAGGAGCATTGAGTTCTGGCTACAAGTACTTGGAATATGAAATAAAGCATGGATCAGGTCAGTGGCGCTTGCTTGGAGATCTGCTGCCTGAAACTGCTAGGGCATTCAAAGAGTCGGTGTCTAATGATATTCTTCCCAGCCCATACACTGATCCTCTGTTTCCTCAAATACCAGCAGCAAATTTCACAAACCATTTATCAAGTCCTACCCATTACATACTAAAGGGAATGGTGCCAAGAAAGCGTCGAAACTCTCCTGATGGCCCGACAAATACATCAAAGCTGATGGATTTAAAGACAACAGATGCTAGCCATGCATCTACTAATGAACTTTCTGTTACCCAGGTAAGTGCCCCTCCTGCTTCTCCCAACAAGCAGTTAAGCCGGACTGATCCTGTTGATGACAATTCACTTCGTTCTGGTGGCTCTCCATTTGAATCACTTGCTGAAAATGACATGTCACCCAAAGAAAAAGGCACAAGTCTCTCCTTAAATGGCAATCCAGAGTCCCTCAGAACAAACAGTACTAGTAGCAGTGCATCGCCATATGCTAGCCTTGGCACTGGTTCAGATCCGAAACAAAGAAAAACTGGCAGTGACTCACCACATTCTGGAGGTCTTTCAAAGTCACCTGTTGCTGAGATCAAGAGTGAAACAAGTTGGAAGCGTGCTCGTACCAGCAGCAGCAACAGCAGCACTGGTAGTGCTCGCAGCAATCACCCAAATACTGGCAGATCAGGCTTGTCTCCTCCACAAACACCTGGCTTTGTGAGCGATGTGCAGATTGCCAGCTCTAATGGACCAAATCACTCTGTTTCCTCAAGCAAGTCTGGCTTAGTTGCCATGAACTTTCCAGCAACTGGAAGCATGAGCAATGGGCCAAACACACCTTTAAAATGTGTGCTGTGCAATGGTAGGTTAGAAGATACCCACTTTGTTCAGTGCCCATCTCAAGCTTCACATAAGTTTTGTTTCAGTTGCTCACGTGAAAACATCAAAGAACAAGGTGCACGTGGTGGTGAAGTTTACTGTCCAAGTGGAATGAAATGCCCTCTAGCTGGCTCTTCTGTTCCATGGGCATTTATGCAGGAAGAAATAACAACTATATTGAATCAAGACAATGAAATAAAAAAAGAAGTTGTAGATACATAAATTTTGTTTATTAATAAACAGCCCAGTTGTTTCTTTTGCACTTTTCTATTTGTACAGGATTCAAGTCCTGTTGAGTTTCCTGACCTTGTGTTTTGTAACAGCATGCTTTGAGGGTTTCTGTGTTGTTCCGTACCCCTCATGTGAATGACTTAATGATAAAAAGCAGCTTGTATCAGTTTGATTGCCAACATCCATAGTGAAGTGGGGTAAAATAATTTTTTTACTTCAGTGTTTTAAAAGTTTGCAGCCTTCATCTCAAATTTTTGGTTTAGGGGTTTTTCATGCTGACCTTCATTCTTAAATCATAGATCAACTTAGCACAGTGGTTCTCAAACTTTTCTACACGTTGACCCCAATTAAAGTATTCAATTTTCTGTCAACCCCGTGGCCTAGCCCAACAGTTACTAATGCAAAGAAAGGATGTGTCAAAATAAATACGAGTACTTGAAATGCATGATAAAATATACAAGGCATATTTATTTACTGTCGCTAGCTTTGCAAAAGTATTTACTGTGGCTATCACTCGAGTTCACAACAACTGTTCTCTGTCCTACTGCGCAGCCTACTGCTGTACTACCAGTCTAACAACTGCTGAACTGCCACACATGCACTAAAATATTGTTTGATGTAACAAACAGAACAGCTTTTATAAAGTCATCCCATTGAATGATTTAATAAAGAACAACTATTCAAATCGAATGTTCTTTTAAACTACTGTAGCTGAGATTTGATCAGCCCTCTTAATTTTGTTTGATTTGTTGAAAAACACCATTTGCATTCCTTGCCCGATTAACGATAATTTTGGATTGGAGGCTTCAGTGCTCCAGTAGACCCCAGCAGTTATTCATTGACCCCCTGGCCATTCAGAGACTCCCATTTGACCCCGTGACTGTTTATGAACCCCTTGGATGGTCCAATTGACCTCTGGGGGTTGATATCGACCACTTTGAGAACCACTGCCTTAACATGTGCAGCCAGAAAAGAATTTATAAAAAAAAAAACTTCATACCAGCCCAAGAAGCAAAATAGTTCTCAGTTCTGTTTTTTACAGGTGCATATAGCTTTCTTGAAAAACTGCAGGCTGAAATTTATATTAAATGAAAGTGTAAAACATAAATAAAATTTTAGGAAAACTTCATGACAGGAATGGAGATGTGCTTTACACTGTTAACTCTTTGCTATTAATAAGTTTTACATATAAAAAAGTTTCTGGTGCTAACATCAACCAAATAGGTAAAATGTTGACACTTCCCAACACCTTTTGTCTACTATCTGGATGTGAATATAATTTGCCTTGCACCTATGCATTGAGCCACAAAATATTATAAAATCAAAGGCTTGTGCTTGTAAAAAGTTTTTTGTATGTAAAAAGTTAAGTCTTTTTTGTATGTGCAAAGTGCAAACATATACTTCATTTAGCTAAAATGCTACTTTTGTTTCCTTTCTAGTAAGTAAAACCACATTTCAGAAAAGTGTCTAAAAGTTTGTTGAAACTTTGGGCTTATGCATATTGCAATATACATTTTGTTTCCTAAATATATTTGATGTTGATAAGTTCTGCCTAGCACATGTGGAAATGTGATTTTGTGTTGGCGGTCTCATTTACACATAAGCTAAATTCAAAAAGGAGTGTATGGAGGCAGTTAATATTTTGCTTTACCTTCACAGTTTTTTACCCCACTTTTCTATGCAATTGTTCTGTTGCATGTTTGACAGTCACATACAATGCATTGAAAAATGCAATAAGAAGCAAGTGTGAGATTGGTTATCTAAGACATGTAATCAGCAGTGGATGAATGGAGTGTCACACAATTAAACATCTCTCCTGAATTGTACCTTATTTTTAAATGAGTTGTTTTTTCTGTGCCAAAAGAAATGGCCATTACACTTGTTAGGTTTTCTATTTAGATAGGTGCATGTGGTGTGCTCAATCTGCACATACAGTTGTGCTGTTCAAGAATGTATTGTTTATTATATGCAGTTTCTTCAAAAACATGCCACATCTTACAGAACAGATAAATCATACTTGGGAGGCCAATGTTTGCTTAAAGTTCCCAATTTACATGATAAAGATGAAAGTTTAAGTTTTATCAACCCCCTGAATCAAGATTGTAAAAAAGTTCTGTTTTAAAATATTATAATTCCAGAATTTTTTATTTATTTTTTCCCAAATGTTATGTAGAAGCTGATTCATAACTCTTGTCCATTAGAAAATGTCTGAGATCCAAGGTTATGTGTGATCAATGATCAACAATCAGCTGCCACATGTAGTTATTGATTTGTGAAAGATGGTCATCTATAAACTTCATTGATAAACTCCGTCAGTTCCAACTTTATTGCAAGAAACAACAAGTTTTGTTGATTTTTATCCACTTGTTTTTGCTAGCTTCTTGGAAATGTATTGTGTAATATGTTAAAATCATTTCTTGTCAATTTGAGCATATTTGTGAGTATTTTTGTCACTGCAAGTGTCAGAATAGGTTGCTCATTAATGATGACTTATGTTAATTTTACTGACCTATGCTCTGTTTGAAAATGCTTTGACTTGATGGCACATTTCAGTTGCTGGTGAAAAACCAACAAAAGTCACTGTCCCTTGTCATGTTTGTTTCAAAAGAAGTTGTGTTGTAGTAAGAAGATTGCTTCAGGCATGTTAAAAGCAGTGTGCAATTTGTTTGTGATCTGTTCTTATGCCTCATAGGTTTTAGGTTATGTACTTTAAATAAGTATTTATCAAATTTTCATGTGATACTTAATCAGCCCCATTTGTGAAAAATATCAGATAGGTCTCAACAATTTGGTGCCAGCAGTTCATCTTTTTTTATTAATTTGTGTTTTCTAAAAACATATCACATGCATTCCAACAAACTGTTGCTCTCAGGCTCAGATGTAACCCAAAGATAGGCAGTCAGCTGCAACAATCTGATGAAATACAGGTGCCAGTAATGTTGTATACCAATGTTTATAAACAGCAGAGTACCGTAAAATCAGTTGATAAACTTTTTTGGTTGAACTTGTCACTTTCCAATTGCTTTCCACAATTATTGTGAAAGTTTAACAAGTGCAGATTTTGCAAAAAAATCAGAATTTGTGTCATAATGGCTGTTGTAGCATTTATTGCCAGTGTGAACATCATTGCATAGCTTCATAAATGGCTCAGGCAAGTTTGCATTTTACAGGCTTATTTCATTCTCTTGTTTATCAGACTAAGCTTACTATTGCACAAAGAAAAACCATATGTGCTAATTGTCCCAGCTAAGACAACTGTTAATGATGATGATTTAAAAGAGTAATCCATTGCAAAGCAATGCAAAAGTCACATGTAAAAATCTTATTGTTTAACAATGTGTGAGCATTTCGAAGCTAACAATGTTGTAATATGTAATATTGCCAAATATGTGGTTGTCACTTTGAAGCAGTTGCCAGATTTGGTGTTTTTTGATCATTGTGAGTTGCATGAAAATGTCAAATTTCTGCATTTCCTTAATTGCTATTTGGTTGCTACACAGTGCATTCTGCTGGCATGTGTGTAGCCTAACTAAAGAATCGTGGTATTGATCACAGCTTTTGCTTACTGCCAAACGATTGTATTCCTATTTTGATACACCTGTGATATATTAAAATGGTTTGGTGCAAAGTTACCGTGACTAATTAATATATGACTGCAACAAACTATTGTGTTAAATCTCGGTGTGTTGGAGAGCATGACTACAGGAAGAAGCAAGAACACAAGTTGGTGGTCTTGAAAAAAAACATTTTCAGCTTCTAGTGGTTAATTACTGGATGATTTATGTAATTGAGCATTCACAAAGGTGTTTTGAAAAGAAGTGTAGCATTGCCTGCATCCATGGGTGTCAGAAGGGTTTTATCCAGGGGGCCAATAGTGGATTTTTCCAAGTGGTAGCCAAAACCATTTTTCCAGTGGGAGGCCCAACAGTGGTGAAATTTTATTTTACAAACTTGAAACTAAGATAAAAACATTTTCTGCCAAAAAGTTATGAAAACATCTATTTTTAAAATCCAGGGGGCCACCCCCGTTCCAACACCCATGCCTGCATCCATGTAAAAACTTCCCAAATACACTGGCTAATGCTATGAGCAAAAATGATGTATGTGCGTGTTGAATAATACCATGAAATCAATAAACCTGTTGTGTTTTTGTGAGCAACTTTATGCAAAATATAGATTGATCTCCATTGCTGTTGTAATGCACAAAAACAGTGGCGTGGGATGAAGATATTAGTGTTTTCACCCATTAGATCAGAATTTGCATTTTGTTATTTGCTGAACTTTGTAGTTTCACTGAAACCTTGTGTCAAAAATTTAAATCGAATTGCTGGGCATGGTGAGTCAGCGCAAATACATCATTTCCTACTGTTTCGGGGGAGTTATGTAATTTTTGGAGTTCCAAAGAAAGTTAGTGCACCTCAATGTGTTTTTCTTGCCACTTGCTTGATGTGATAAAATCAAAGAAAAAAGTTCTTCATGAGGTACTGCAACACCGTTTCGTTTCCCATTTTGATAGACTGCTGTAAGCGATGTTTCATTTTTCAAAGAAGCATTCCCATTCAGATAAAACCACACTGCCAGGAACATTGTGGAGTCAACTGGATCAACAAAGCTGCTGCACCTTATTTGTACAATGTGCTATACATGTACTAAGTGCATCGTTGTCTCACCAAAACATCTGTCACAATTCTGAAACATATGGCAGCTTTTGATACATCTTTTGACGGCAGTTACAATCTTTCTTGGGTTCAGCCTTGCTTGCTGTTGAACTGACACTACGGCTGGCATGAACTAGATTTTATGAAGAAGTCTGGAAAGACTTTTCATCCGTGAGAGCCCGAGCTGCCATCTGCAATTACGTATTTTTAAAAATACAATTCATATCTATCGAATGTTTTTTGAAGCTATAGATTTGCATGTAGATCATTAGGTTTGAATTCCAATCCTATGGACAGTTCCCATTCGAGAATAATTTCAAACGAACGATAAATTTTCAAGTACTTCGGGCTAATACGAATGAGCCTAGTACGCAGAGGACCAACTGGCGTTATCATCGCTCTGTGATGTGCGGTACGCAACAATGGACGAGTTCTCACGAGAACTTCTCATTCATTGTTACATAACACACGTCAAAGAACAACGATATTGCCAGTCAGAATGAGAGAAAATGGACATTTCATTGACGCAAGCATCGAGCGGTTGCATTCAGTCAGTAGAAATCGCGTGATGAGCCCGAGTGACGCTGTTGACCAGGAGTAGGCACTGCTACGTCACTGCAAATTCTGTTCACGCACTCCCAAGTTTTTGGCCGCGAGTGCGCGACCGCATTTTTACACCCCTGGCCTAAATATTGAAGCGTTGGCCAGTCTTTAAACCTGTTCATACGTTTTAACGCTGGTAGAGCCTGATTAAACGTACTGTTTACTGAAATCCTGGCGTCTCCGAAACAAAGACATGAGCCGAGAAATTGAGCACCAACCTCACTCTCCCGAGTCGGACTTCTCCAGCCCAAATATCTGACCTGTAAATCAAATGAACGTAGTGCAATTATTCTGAAACGCTGCATCGGATACATTGAGTTTTCAACATCCGACAGTTGTTTGCAGTCAATGGGGGTATCGAAAACAGGCGGATATGAAAAGAACGACCATCAATCCTTCGCAGCTTCTCAGGAAATATGCGCTGCATCTCTTGCATACTTAAAACCGCCTTTCCACTGGACAGCTTGTTAAGACCGAACTTAACATGACGTTCGCAGCAGCTACTGTATATTTGAAAAACTGCATTAGCAGTGATCGTGTTGGCGAATAATTGATTCCGCAGGAGAACATTCGCAGCCTGACCACACGTACGTGAACGCTGCATCCAGACCATTTGCGTCTACCACCACCATATGTACAGAAGAGCGTCGTCCTATTGACTTGGGTATGCTTCGCACGTGGCTGCAGGTCGTCGCTGAGTTGCTCTGCAGCGACGTAACTAGGAGGGACATCTGCCCCCGGGCGCAGCGTTTAAAGGGTCGCCAAATTGAGGTCGGAATGTTACGTGATATTTACGAAATGGCAAATATCAGTGGATGCTAATCTTTACGATTTACAAAATGCCGAATGCCAGCGGCTGCTATCCAGTTGCAAAACCTTATCAAGACCACCAAGGTTCGCAAAGCTTGCAGATACGAACCATATGACTGTTTACGGCGTAGCTTCTTTCTGCACCAATCAGGGCCCGCATGTAGTTTGTTTCAAGGCTGCATCGCAATGCGGTCAGATAGCCAGGGTTGCGAACTGTCGACTTCGTTCTCATTCGATAGTTGTTGTGTCACAATCGAACGGGAATCCAGCGTTCACAGTGCGTTCAGTGTGCTACTGCGCGTGCTTTCAGAGCTGCGATGAAACTTACAAGATCTGATGTTTAGGAAAATTTTTGAGCTTTGATGGTTTGACAAACTTCATGTTGAGATGGATGTGATGTGGTTCTGAAAGTAGTTATACGATTATTTTATTTGTGGGATATTTAAACAAATGCTGATTGCTGACTACATAATTAAAGATTCTAATTACAATTGACTGTGCCATAGCGTTGAGCAGGTCCTCTGAGAGAAATTTTTCCAGGCGGTATGAAGACCAGGCCCGTAGCCACGGTTTAGGGTTTGAGGGGGAAAAGTACATTTATAGAGGGGCGAGATTTTTGTTTTTATTATATGTTTAATAAAATATTTTCTGGGCACAACAAAATTAGGGGCGAAGCTGCCTCCGAATTCCTCCCCCCCGTGGCTACGGGCCTGTCGCGTCCCCCTAACTTCCCTGTCCTCATCGAAACTTGTATAGCTTGTATGTATAGTAATCAGAATATAGATGAAACAGCTACCCTGCTAAGATTTAGAAATACTATTTATCAATTGTTATACTGGCAAATGACTTCTACTGGTCATTTTGGCCTTGATTACAGAAAAAAAGCTTGCGTACTTTCATCCCCGGGACCCCTCTCGTAGGCCCTGGCATTGAGTAGTTACAGTATGATCAGGGTTTTTTTAAAGGAAAATGTTAGGTACCCGGTATGGACCTGTAGGGACCCGATTTCTCTGATTCTAGGGAGCCGATGATAATTTTCTCTGATTCTAGGGACCCGAATCAGGTCCCTAAAACACCTTAAAAATCCTGGTATAATTGTGAACTTTGCAGTTGTATTAATTCGAACTATAAACTGAACATATATATGGACATGATTGTCAAAATTCAGGTCACAAAATTGCTAACCGAGAACTTCTCACAGAGGAGCGTCACTGGCCTTAGGTATTTCCTATGTTAATACATGTCACACATTTAAATTATGATATAATCGATAAATTTGCAGCAAAGGCAAGAAAACTGTATCTTTGAAGTTAGATAAATTAAAAGTAAATCATTACCACAGTATTCCTTTCATTACCTGTTAACTTTGCAGGGTATTATATCCAAAGAAATGTTTTGGGAATTTGCAATTTTATATTTGCCAAGTAGTTTTGCATAAAATACTTTGCCATCAGCTTTTCATATACATTCTTCTGTCTGTCCTTCTCTTTTGTGCATTCATGAGTCTTCCCTCAGTCAGTACTGTAGGACGTTCTAAAACTCAAAACTCTGAAACCCCCCACTGCTCGCACCAGAGGTGATTGTGACCAGACCTGACGAGAGAGGGGAACAAGCGGGTGCGCTGGATTCGGCATCTTGAAAAGGCTCTGACAAACTCGTATTTTCAAAAAACAAGTGCAACTCTGGCCGCTTTTATGTTGCGTTATCAGAAGATTTTTGTGCCCAAAAAATTCTGTCATTAAATTGCATGCAGATGATCAGAGAACTTTTTGTCTAGTTTTTGCAGTTTATTTCAGTAGTTACTACAATTCGAATGCATTTTCGCAATTTGAAATGCCGCAATAAAACCGTTTGAATGTTGAATTGTTACCGAAATTTCAAAGTGTGGGCAGCTTCGCGCGAAACGATTGAATTCTTAACTCTGCGATAGTTCATGATTTCCAAGATTCAAAGGTCCTGATGTCGATTCCGTGACGTCTCAGTCACATGAAGTTTTCAGACGGATCTTGAAACAACTATACGCGGAGTCCGTGTCAGCTTTGGACGCCCCTTCACTCTTCGCATCTGTGCTGGCAATAACGGGCTGGGTGGGGGCGCCAAAAATGACTTTGCCCCCTGGCGCAGGAAACCCTAGGTACGCCACTGTTGCTCTGCCTGTGCCATCGGAAGGAAGGGGGCCATTCTCACAGCAACACCGACGGACCCACTAAGTTTTGCGCCGCATTTTGTGCGGACGAGAAACCGTCGCCAACTTGTTCTTCCGATCTTAGAATAATCACAAACTACTGCAGATTGTTGTAAAACAATTTTGAAGCAAATACCGCTCAATACGCTTGTTCTCAAATTGCCAGAAAAGAATGTTCAAAACAATGATAACCCATCGTTAGGTCTGGTCGCGTTGGACAAACTTGTATGTTCGAAAATCCGGTTTAGGCGTGCTACCTCCTTTGCTGTTGTAAAACTGGGTTTTGAACTTGCGTTTAGGAGGTTTAGCAGCCTTCAGTTCTGATCGAACAATTTAACTGAAAGTCTCCAGTGGTTTGCTTGACTGCACCCACGCGCTTAAAAGTTCTGAGCTGTCATTGCTTCGTTCCTACTCTCTTGCTCGATCACGCTGAGGTAGTTACTTACACTGTGGTGCAGACGCTCCCTATGCTCTCCTTTAGGAACACTCAAGCTTTTCAAAAAGTCTTTGTCTGTTTGATCGCGCCGTCCTAATATCAGGTTAATACACAAGATGTTTGAGGATACGCTTTGACGCTTCTCGATCATTGCGCAAAGAAACAAAAATATCAACTAACACATTAAAATTTCTGCATCGTGTCTAGAATCGCCGTCGATGACAAAACACAAGTGAGGCTTCGAGCGACCAGAGAGGAAAATAAGGTAAGTTGCTGAGCAACCATGTTTCGAATATGATGGACGCAGTGGCGAATCCAGACCAGGCGTTTAAGGGGAGCAGTCAAATAGGGAGATGCCAAAATAGTATTCACTTGTTGCAATACCCAAGGTTGTCTGCGACAATCGTTGGTCATCACACAAAAGTGGTTACGTTTTGTAGGCCAAGAAAGTAGCTGTTTTTTGTTGGTCGAACAATGCAATAAACACAGGTTGAAAGCGCTTTATGTCATTAATTCAGAAAACGTTCGAAGCGGATCTCAAAAGATGAGCCTCGTTTTCCACAAGCTGCACATAACTGAGAACACTCTTGGTGTCCCAACTAATCGTTCTAGCAGGGTACACCAAAATCGGGCCCGCGGGCCAAATCCGGCGCGCGAAGCCATTTTCATTCGGTCGCAAAGACACTTTGTCAATAATAAAAATGAATATATTTACGGAAAACTTGTTGATTTGGAAGAATGTAACATACCCTGAAACAATCACATTCGCGACCCTCGAACTGTTGTGCTACGAGCTATTGTTTGGCACTGTTTTGGCGATCCCTAGATCAGAAGAAACAATGTCTGAAACGTATTCCCGACTTGGTTAGAAGTAGAACGGTTCTCTTCTTCTTACACTAACAAATGACACCTCAAGTCCCATGATGGGAGTGAAGTGAATAGGGAAATGACAACCACGATTCCAGACGAAGCCTGTAGCCTACAGTCACATGCGCAGGGAAAACATATTATTTATTGCTGAAGCGACAATTTGAAAACAAAACATGAATGTAAGATAGTTTCTATAACAGTGCTCCGTTTTAGGTAGCTCTGCTGGCTATCGTGAAAAACGATCTCATAATCGCATGATAGATTCACACTGGGCCTAAAAGCATATTGCCCTAAAAAACATTTAACGCCAGTAACAAAGGTAGAATTTCAATCAAGTGTTTAATACTGTTTGACGTATCTTGGCATTGGACTGTTAGTTTGAATAAAAAGGCGTCAAGCCCACTAATCCACGTTATGAAAAAAAGTTGCGACGCTGTTCAGCAGGCGGGCTGAAACCCCCAGTTCTCCCCGATATAGTCATTTTCCAATTCATTGTCTATCGAAAGGAATCCTTTCCCAGCAAAGAATCAGACACTAAGATCTTACAAAGTATATATTTAGCCTACTAGGTAGGCATCATCAACTATTATTCAAATAGAATAAATATATTGTATGCTACTACGAAGCCCCCCCCAAACATGCTTAAAGACACCCCCAGTGCTGTTGATTTAGTGATGGATATGCTTCAATCCAGGCCAGCAAACATAGGTGAGAATCAGCCTATAACCAATTTCAAACCACGAATCTCCGCCAACACCGTAATCACCAGTAAAACAGTTAAAATTTGCACCAGAAGATTGCTATTCTGCATAAATTTATGTAATGTAAGCGAAATGGTCTAACCAATAAACTACACATTCCGTTGTCGGTTGCAGACTTCGCTAAACATGTCAAATTTATCTTTTCGTGGCCAGCGTGAATTGTTTATGGGTTTGCAAATGCAACAAAATATCAAAACGACATAATCATCAGTGACTGCTGTCAAGCGCGTAGCCAGGTGGCGACGAAAGGCCCCCAAATTCTGGACTGCAAATATTGAACCGTTAAGCATAAATTGTCATGGCCGCGTACAGCCAATTATTCATTCCACCAACGAAGCTGTAGATAGCTCTTTTTTTGCCGAAGTTTCTGCGTTAGAGCTGAGTACCATGGTTTGTTGAGGCGCGCCGTGCTGTAGTAATCACTGCTACGCTGCGTTGCCCCATTGACGTACGGTGCATACATACTGCGGGCTCACGGACTGTTCTGGCAACAGTCCTGAACTTGTTTTTTTCGCTTTGGAGGATTCTAACATCTTTCGTCAGTTACAAGTTTTCCATATTGCATTCCTATTTTCACTCCTGCCTTTCCTTTCAAGGCTGTCATCAGGCATCAAAAATAAACTTGTAACACAGACCAATTTTGCACAGCCCAGCGTCAAGTCGAAAACTGCGCTGTAGCGACTACGTTTGTTTGTGGTTATATAATCTGAGTAATCCTGGTCAGTTCCATGGTTGCCAGGTTGTCATGAGTAACAAAAAGCCACACCAACCGTAAAAAAGGCAGAAAGCACCAAAAAAGCCAAATACAAGACAAATTCAAAACGACACTTTCAAACACTCATCACAGGTTGCACAGCACTTTTCAAAACATTATATACCAATATAAAGAATAAAGCTCACTCAGCACACGTCTCAAAATTTTTGGTCGTGCTAAAGAGTAATCTCAAACAGTAGAACTAAAATCATAAAACACCAAAACTAAAAATTACAAAGTTCTGGTGCAGAGTTTGCAATAAAAATTTATCATTCTGCGTACAGATTTTTACCAGTGTCCAGAAATCTGCCAAACCGACACAAAAATTAATTTGATCAAAAAAGACCAAACAAAGGCATTTTTTCCAAAAATGACAAAAAGGCTAAAATTTACAAATTATACCTGAAAAATGCCAAACTGGCAATAATGGTCAGTTTTCACGCGGGAAAGGAATAAGGAAACAGTAGTATTATTACGATAGAATAGCATTGCTGATGCTATACGATAATACCGGTTGTGGGTAAAAGTCTGGCACGCAAATCCTGAAGTTTAACACAGTGTAAAACAATGTTTAGATCAGTGGTTTTCAACCTGGGGTTTGCGACCGCCAGAGGGGTTGTGAACCATTTTTGGAGTGTTGGGGAGTAGGTATTTCATGTACACAGCTGTATTACATTTGCTTTATTCGAGTTTTAGACGGGGTTCGTTGGGTTATAGTGGGCTGGTATAATGGGTTGCGGTACAAAAAAGGTTGAAAACCAATGATTTAGATAGACATCAAAAATGGGGCTCCGTTGAACGGGGCGCCAAGGTGGAAATTGCCCCATACTGCCACTCTGGATCCGCCACTGGATGGACGAGCCAGACCTTGAAATACTTTCAAAAACTCAGTGATTTTTCTTAGACCCCGGGTTTCGACTGTAGAAAAAGCTCTACTTACTAGTGTAACTTTCGAAACAGCTGAAAGGACGCTGTTCTGGTAACAAAAAGACGCAGCACCTCAATATTTTTGCTGGTAAACCTCCGAAAACGCATAACAAATTTTATGATTAAGGTGGACAGCATTCTACCGCAAGTTACAGTTAGTGCACGCCGAAGGTTTCGGGTATGCGCTCGGCGATGACTCTTAAGAAAATGCAAGGAGTCAATCCCCACCCAGTTTTGTCCTTGTGTGCCAGTTTTCGACATCATATGGAGCTATATTTAAATAACGGTTTGATGCTTACGATTTCTGAACGGTTCGAACTAAATTACACGTTTTAGGCTCCAGAATCTATTACGCGACATCATCCCTGTTTTCAAATGAAATACTGAAAAAATTGGAAAGAGCTCTGTTCATGACGCCCACACTTCACTAACACTGTCTGATGATGACTGGTTCTGGTCATTTCATGACAGCTAGAAAACTTCTCTGGCGATAAAATCAGGTCATTTTTCTTCTATATTGAAGCCTGAAGTACATGCATGTAAGACAATGATTACGTCCAATTAGATTTGAAACACGTTATGAAGGTACTGTCTAAAATCCTTAATACCCAGTGTGCGTCTAATGGAAAGAGTAAGGTTTGCAAACCTTCAGAGCAGAAAACCTAATTGATTGGAAGTACCGTTTGCCTAAGTTAGTACAGTTCAGGTGTGATTGAAATTGCCGTATCCACAAACTATGTAATAAATACTTTTGTTTGTCTCTTTGGGCTCTGCAACAGGTTTGTCAGAGCGCTGCTCGCCGGCTGTAGTTTGACGCAGCAAAACAAGGCTTTTTGGTTGAAGAATAATTGCTGGGGGACATTTTTCGCACAGAAGTGGAACCGCTTTGGGATTTTGTTTTTGCTCACTGATGTTGATTAAATTTGGTGAGGATTTCCCGTCTCTTTCCTCTGAAGTTAGCTGAATTTTTCTTAAATTTACTTGGATGTTTTTGGAGTACCTCAATTTGTGAAACCTATATGTAGATTAATTGTTGCGCGGTCTTAACAGGGAGAGAGCTTACACAAAACCAGGTGCAGGTTGTATTCAATAGACAAGTTAATTCCACCGCGGGTCATCATCAGCTTCTCGCAATGCACAACTGCCTCTTTTGCTAAATAGCTTTGGTGCACCACTCTAATGCTTGTTTCAGTCCGATTGCACTCTTATTATCAACCCCCCGGCTCTGCCACCGCTGTGTGGCTTATTTGGAGCCAGCGTGCAACCCGGCACCGTCGTCAAATTTCTTTTTTAGTTTCAAATTGTTTATCAGTTCGTTAGTGCTCTGTATGATAGAGATCATCGTATCTATCTTTTATCTTTCTCGAGACGTAGAGTAAATTGAATCTCATCTATATTGCAGGCGGCCGAAGCACAATGGGAGATAGAACGTGAGGAAATATCAAAGAAGTTTCCTTCGTCGATTACCCAGTATTTTGTAAGTGTGGCAAGGTTTGGATCTGCGTTGCATCTGCATTTCCAAAGTTTTGCTGTTTCATTCAAAATTCGGTTCAGTGACGTCACTGACGTGCGCTTTCGCTCTTCAGTTAAATATAATGAAAAATTTAATGAGTTATGAAGTTAGCGACATGATAAGACATTGGCTTCTGGTTTGTTAGAAACTGGCAAAAAGTAAACTCCGGCGCAGCATGTTCTGAAAGGTCACGTAGAGGTCAGGGACAGCAAAAAGTTCAGTGCTTCTTGCTGTTCCATCATAAACCTCAGCCTCGAGCAGCCATAACTGACGCGTGTGGATAAATAAACAGAGTAGGATTGAGTTCACATGGTTTCGTGCATCTCTTGTTTCCGGTGCAGCCACCCTGTCCTGGAACTGACAACTTCCCTGGAGACTTTCTCAAGAAAGCTGTGCCTTTGGACTCGGTGACGTCAGCTTTCAAGACTGAACTAAGTCAGGTCTCCAAGTGTCGGTCGACCTTTGACCTCAACCTGAACAAACTTCAACTTCAATCCGGGCAAACTTACCCCCTCCTCATATCCACCGCTGACAACGACCGGACTAGGTTGGTAAATATACGCTGAAAATAGTGCAGTGCGTACTGTGGCATTACCGAGGGGTTAAAGAGGCACGATGTCCCTGGCGCCGTGTTCTCATAGGTTGGAAAACAGAACCGCCTGGAGCTCCAGCATGTCTGCGCAATCCGTTCCTTCGATAAGTCTTAACGTCTTCGTGAAAAAATTACTTTGAATGAACACGCAAAGTTTTTTTTACGTCACCATTACTTTTTTCCTTTAAGGGGCGAAATTTTAATTCACACGAAAACCTTTGCGCGTCGGATATTTCTTTGTTTGCTCAACGTTTTTCAGACCGTGTGCATTTCATTTCGAAGCTGTATGACGTAGCGGCTGTGTTCGCAAAAATTGTCAGCTTTTTCTGACGTGTTACCATTGCAAGCAGTTGTTTGTTGATCGCAATGCTGATAGATAGCTATAAGCGTACGGGGAGGAATTTTAAAATGGCGAGCGGAAGCTGTGTGCATGGAAAGAAAAATTCAATCGCCACGGTTTCTGACGCAGGCTATTTTCGTGCAAAGCTTCTCCATCGTCGAAAATTTGATGGAATTGCAGCCTAAAAATAACGTGAAGAGCATTTGCTCTCTGTTTAGTTTTCCGAACCAGGTATATTGCCAACAACGCCAGCACCGGTTTTGTAAATATGCGTTTGTTCATATCTTTTGGCCTGGCAATAATGGAGTGGCCATCCTCCCTAACCCCCGTCTCATACGGACATGCAGGTATTCTTTGGGAATTTAGAGGAGTAAGGATAGTGATGCTCAAAAGAGGAAAATAGCATCTTGGACAGAACTATAACCATCCAAGTCCAAAACGTTGTTTTGGCGTTTCCTCGTAACACATTGACATCCGGGCAACCTCGCGGCCCGTCGTCCATTCTCAGTGCGACCTGGTTTAAAAGAGCGTTCCTGCGCGCACGTGTCTGGTAACCAACAACAACGTATATTCCGGTATTACAAAGTTTTCTCTGATAAAAGGTTACTGCTGATCAATACCTTTCACTAAATTGATTTTAGTTTCGATGTGCCAGGTCCATCATCTTCAGGAAATCTCCGAAGGACATTGACCCGCGAGACACGCTTTTCAGTCGATTTATAAAGTTTATGTGATTTTGCACAATTTTCGAAAACACTGTTTTTTTAATTTTCATTCCATGCTAATGCCAATGCTTGCTTTTTGCTATACGACGCTCATCTTTCGTACAGATTTTGCCAAACCCGCTTTTTGAGGACGCAATTGTGCGTTTTTAGGCCAAACCGGCCGTTTATTTTGCCCCCCACGCAAAGTACGGGCTGGTTACGACCTTGTTTGAGACATCGGTGATTTTTAGGTTTTTGTGCTGCTTTAGCGCCTCTGGTGATAAGAATTTCAATTATGAAGAACAGAATCTGTGGATATCGATTAGTTTTGTGTCGGAGTGAGAAGCACGGTTTTTTTGAGATTTGAAAAGGCAGCTAAACAAACTTATTTTTACTTTTATCTTTTTTCTTTATTTGCCAGTCTCAGTTCCATGTCGCATAGTGTAGTAATGCGCATGAAAATCGAAACACCGTCTTTTACACAAACGCTACTGAGAGAGCATTAACACTTAGATAAAGCAGCCTCAGCAATCTTTTATCAGTCGAAAGTTTTGCGTGATGAAAATATGAATGTGCAGCAACGAGGAAGTGTTTTCAGACAATTCAACAATGGTTTGATCGCGATCACATTTTATAGTTTTTCGCTTCAATCTTTGCTAGTCCGGAATTATTTAAATTTTTCACATTTTTATTTTATTGTAAACTCTTGTCTCAAGCACCTTCGTTCTTCTTCGTTGGTGTTTTGCCGAGGAAATGAAATACATATTTTTTTTGTAGAAAAGAACGAATAAAGAAGTTGGTTGACGAACACATTGAAGAAATTTCCGCACAGCTCAAAGTATAAGAGTTATTTTATTGAAAATACTTATGTGGCTGTAGCGCAGTGACGTCATGGCTGTTTACTTTATGTTAGGAAAGCTCGCAAGAAACAAACAAGCCAAAGAAAGCAGCTCAGAAGAAAAACACCACCAAAACCAATCAAACCAACCGACAATTTGTTGCTGGGAAAGTACCCTTAAAAGTGGAACGGGGTATATCTTATTGTCTTTTCTAATTCTGCCTTCAAAGCTAAAACATGCTTATTCGTTTAAAAAGAAGCGTGATTCTTGCAAAAATGTTGCTTCACTATGACATTTTCTGAACGTCTTGTTTCCTGTGATCAGATTTGAAAATGGACGAGAGCATGACGACACACGTGTATGGTCGTGCGGAGTATCATCCCAGACGCACAACAACCTCCACTGCTGAGCAGGGGGGGACCAGCCCGAAAAAGAAGTTCCGTACAAAGAGAGCTCTTGAAAGCGTTCAAGGCAAGTCGGTGCCGGTTAAAAAACTGTTCGTGGTAATTCAAAGTTATTCACTTTGCTCACGTCTGGCAAAAAATGATATTGTTGGTGTTGTAGCACCGCCCATGCTTGGGTGAGGAGTGTTATGTTCTGATAGATTCATGCTTTGTTAATATTCTATTGGTCACCGTTCAGTGAGTTTTGTTTGGAGGTTTGCAAATTTAGGGGGTAGTAGACTCTGAAAACACCTTCATATGAGTATGAGTGAAACCCATTCACGCAAAACCAATGTATTGTTAGATTTTGTGAATACTGATCCAATTAAAAACTTAGTATTTTTTCGAAAAAAGTGCAAATCAGACAAAAACTTTAGTAAAGGAGTGTCGTATGAAGACTGCATATCGAGTAAAATTGTCAAAACAATTAAAAATATCCTGTAAGGCATGATGGCTAGAAAGATAGATGTTCAAGAAAGTTAAGGAAAACGGGATGAAAAGAAATTTCAAAATTTCTTGTTTTCCCAACCTCGGGGAATTCCCATATCCATTACAACCCTGGTCAAAATTTCAGTCTGTTCGAGTTAACCGTGTTATGAATGCAACGCATCGAGTTATGAAATAGGGGCAGTTATTGATTGTTTGGGGCATTGGTGATTGCACACTGAACACGTGGCAGGGTTACTGGCGAAATGTATCCGGTCGTTAAACCTCCAAATAATTTTTTAACTTTCTTGGCAGGCATCCGCATCAGATCCGCGAAGTCCCAGACCCATGACCCACCCACCCCTGCTTTCCTTTTCTCCCCCAGCAGAGACGTCACGAGCACCGTCACTCCAGGGAACCTCGTCCCAGTGGCCGTGCCTCTTGGTCCCCCCATGATTTACGTAAGAGAAAGGTTCAATTGTGTGGAAAGAATGGGTTGTTGAGCATTATCTCTGACACACAGCTAACCACAAACAAGCAGCAGGTTTGGATTATATAACTTACAAGATGGCTTAGTTTTGTGCAAAATATTAGAGCTAGTAATGGTGCAGGTGTTGTTGTCTTCATTTGTTGCCAGGAGGTAGTAATTTCTTCAAATATTTTTCATGAAGGACAGTCACATCGTCCCTGTCCTAGTACCTGCCAGCGATGTCAAGCACAAATGCCCCCCCACCCCTAAACACGCACCTGCCAGAGAAGCAGCCGAACGTCATATTTGTAAGTTATGTCGTAACGCTTTTGAACTTGTTTTGCCACTTTAAGAAACAGATTGCATTTGAGCATTGCACTGTATGTCGATTCGGGGTCCGGTGTCGTGGAGCGCATCTCATCAATAGAGGTGCTTCGCAACACGTTCATTGAAAGCGACTTCTGTTGATTGGACGAAAATCGACGCATAAAACAATTTAACAAGTTCGTTTGTTATTTTTGAAACCAGGCCAACCGTTTGATGTATAATTGATTGCGTTCCTTTCGTTTTCTATATATGTGTTGTTCTGAAACAGCATGACTGCCAAAGCGTTGGCAAGGCAACGCCCAAATCTGACAGTTTTAAGCCAAGAGCAAATTTTTGGAATTTTTTCGGCTGTGGTTTCTAAATTGCGACACCAAACCACAAGACATTTTCAATTTTTTGATAAAAATATTTTGCGTTGCTGTGCCTTAAAAAATAACGAAACTTAACAATTTCAGCGCCTCCCCCCTGTCCTGCCCCCCGAGACGTCAGTGTCCAGGTCCACGAGGTTGGTCCAGACATCGTCCGTGACGAGCCTCGAGCTGAGATCCAAAGATCTTCAGTTGATTCGGTAATTCGCGCCAGGACTGCTTTCATTTATTGCCTGAGAGTCGCTGATTAATTATTTGTTGACCTTCGGTAAATGCAATCTTGTCCATAAAGACACTGATAGGTCTCCTTTCGGAGTTGAAAGCTACGCTTGAGTGACCACCACTTGTGCAGGTCGCTGGAGCGGAAATACGTGTTGAAGGTTGCCATGAGGATGAGGCCGGGAGAAAATCTCCTTTTACGATACCGCGGCCCAAGAAACCCGAGGCCGATGATTATGCGCGTGTTGTCAACGACACAGCTATTGAAGACCAGTGAGTATGAGCTTAACAAAGCGTGTTCCAAGTACACGAGCAGCTCGGCGCTATAAGATAGGCCCGCAAGCGTTAGTTTAACGTTTTAATCGCAATCATCGTCTTATGCGACTTAGCAAGAAGTGCTGCTTGGTTGCAATAGAGGAATTCGTGGCTATTTAGGGCAGTGGTTCTCAACCTATTTCAGTGATCTATCCTTTGGGCAATATTTTGTCAATCCAGTACCTCTTGACTGTAATCATGAGCACATTAATGAGAAATGCACCTATAATTATTGTACTTCTACTTTAAAATTTTATTATGTAATTATTTTTAATTAGTCAAAAATATTTTAGTATCCCTTGGAGCACCTTTGCGCACCCCAAGGGGCACGCTTACCTCCCATTTTGGGTAATGCCAGCAAGCTATCTTAGGTATTTCCTCTCACAGTTATCAAAACAAGGCCGATCGTGTTGTGTGTTTAACTATGTTGTACCAACGTGTTGAATATTTAACTGTGTTGCGGCAACGCTTTGTGTGTTCAAATGTGTTGTATCAATGTGTTGTGTGTTTAACTGTGTTTTGCCAACGTGTTGTGTGTTTAACTATGTTGTACCAACGTAATGGAAAGAAGTCCGTTCATTAAACAGATAGTTAGCTTCCGCGAGTGCCATACTTCTCTACTGCTTCTCTGTTGAATTGCGATAAATTCAATGAAACCGTGTGATTTTCAACAAAACGCTATTCCGTTGCAACGAACTTCGCAAATGTTTCCAGAGCGCTGAACAGAATTGAGGAAGAATTGATGGCTAGAGTTTTGAGCTGCTTGTCCCGGAGGCTACCTCACGCACCAATCAATGATCAGCATGCGAGCGAAGATGCAGGAGGTCAGTTTCAAGTTCATGTCTACATGCATTTGACATGTTTGATTTCTATTTGCAGTATATGTTTTGATTGTAGAATTTTGATTATTTTGCCTGTGACTCATTGTTTTCTTCTCTGCTTGGCACTTGCGTCGTTACTTTCTTATGCTGCAGAGTTAATGCTCTGAAGGTCTCTTTTTGTTTCAACAATTGTTAAATATGAAGTTTCTCAATCCACTAAAACCCTCTTTATATTTTCCGTGTATTGAAGAGTTATCAACCGACCATTCCAGCAACTTCTGCTTAATCGAGAACTCGCTAAAAGAGAAACACAGTTTACGAAGTCACTCGTTTAATACGGTCGTGTACTGAGCTTTGGTTTCTTGTCTCGCTTAGAACAGATGTAATTTGAGCAAACTCATGAAAACCGGGCTTCATCCTGCCGCCAGACGTCGCTGTAGCACAGGTGGGAGAGATGTCAGGGGCTCATATTTGTGACCCAGGCCGGCCCACCACAACAAACCCGTACCCCCTAAATTTTGCATTTCTATGAAATTATGGTAACATTTGCAGAGTCTGGATGAAGACATATAGCACGACATATATCTTTTCCATGTACACTTGCTACTACTTTTGCATGCGAGGTCTTCATGAAATTAAGCATTTACTTGATTTTGTGATGTAGTCAAACAAACGACTGTGGCAAGTAAAACAAGTAACGACATACTTGGCAAGAAAACACATGAAAAAAAAACAATACTGTGTATTTACGGTTCTAGTAAAAAAAGTCTTCACAAAGACTTGTTAGCATAACTGCAATTGCTTAACTATGGTGTGACTCCCAATGGTTGGTTAAGTGACTGTATCAAGTAGAAGCGAGTAAATAATTACCTGAGACATAATCATGTTAGAAGAAAACAATGGTGTTAACAATTCTTATTACAAAACCTATAAACACTTGCTGAGATTTTTGCATTGTTGACATAATAATTGCATTCAGAGTGTCTGAATGAAGATGCGACCGTCGCTATGCCAACACACGTCCACGGGATGCAGTGCTTGCAGGCATACAAAGCGAGCATTTAGCTGCTTTGGCAAGATCTGAAATATCTGTTACTTTTCTCTTCACAAGTTATCAGATCTTCCACCAGCATTGTTGCTTCGTTGTTCTGCCATATGTTCAACATGAAAACGTGCACTTAAGTACTTTTGCACTTGATCCATTGCTAAAGTGCCATGGCCACCAACATAACAATCATTTTCAAACTGCGAAAAATCACTCGTGAACATGCTTTTCTTTGTTTGTGGTCCCTTTCCATTATATGTACGATCGTCAATGGAATCGGTTTGAGAAATTTCAGATGGAATATTTAGATCTTGCAGTAGATGTTAAAGCGACTTGGTCTCTTCTTTTCAGCATAGCTGAAGAGGTTTAAACTTTTAAACTTGAGGCATGAAAAGGTAACCATTTTGTGAAACATTTTAATGGGTAGCTTTGCATCCAAATATGCCAGTTCTGTATTCTTAAGCTCAACAATTATTTATATGTTGCTTGATGCATCTTGAAGATGTAGAAATGTCTTTCTGAGCAGAAGTACTCTGTGGATTGTAACGGGCGACCCCCTCTAACATGTCACTCAGAATTTTAAAAGGCTTCAAAAATTGGCTGAATCATTCAACCAACTCAAAATTTTGCTTGTCAGTCCTGGCAAGTTCACCTTGTTGTTTACATAATTTTGCAGCAGGTATCTTTCCTTTAATATGCGCCGAAACATCAACAACTTTGAGTTCCATCTGGTTTCAACATCTTGATCTCATTCCTGGTGTTTCACCGACACGTTTAAAGTAAGCAACAAGCTCTTTGCATGAAGTAATCAAACCATTTAATGTAGTTCATGTCCACCTCTTCATTCTGAACATTATTGCCGGCGGTTGCACCATCAAAGAAGCAATTCATCTAAAATAGCATATTGTTTCAAGCATTTGAAAGTGTTTTAGAGAATGGTATTCATAATGTGAAAAGTGCAATGTGCAGAACGACCTGAATACACTTTTCAGGTTAGCTCCTGAATCGGTGACAAAAAATTATTTTTTACATAAAAAAACTAATATTTCATTATTCATGTTTTCTGCTACTTTTTATCTGATTTGAACTCTTGGCACCCCAAAGCACAATGTACCAGTTTCCAATCTTCCGAAATATAATGACATGTCAAACTGAAATAAAGTTCACAAACTGAAATAAAGTAACTTTTCCTTCTATTATTGTCTGTCCACAGATCTGTGGTGCATGCCACATGCATTGGCTGCTTAAGATGTATCTTAATTTCAGATGTGACATCGTTTAAAAGTGGATCACAGGTTTCTTTTACGTGCTTTGAAACTATTGTCCTTGCAGGCAACAATTTTTCTGTGTCTACACTGCCGTACGTCACCCTATTTTCCACCAAAATTTTGGAATACTGCAGCATTCCAGATCCCTCAAATATGCAGTGAGGTCTCAAAACCACACAAACAGCAACACATGCATTCTTAAGTTTTTTCACATCTTCAGTTCTTAAAATTATTTTTTGAACATAATTCAAACATTTTTGTTTGTATCTTTCATCAAGCACCACAGAAGTAGCTTCCATTCTCCCGGGCCCATGACCAGCTTGGAACACCAGGAGGGGCGAAGAGTTTTCTGAGAGGGACCCAAAATGTTTGAATTGTGTCCAATAGTTTTAGGCTATGTCCAACACATTCGTCCAGGGGGGCGAAAATTTTCCCCCTGGTTTCGGGCCTCCATTCTCCCAACCTTAAGTGCCAGCAGGTTTAACTTGAATCGCGTAACTTGACAGCTCACCGTTGAAATCTTGAGCATTTTGCAGCGAACGACAAGTTTTGCAGGAGACAGATCCTTGGTATGTCTGCCTTGTGCCATCAGCGCTACTTCAGAAACCGTTGCCAAACAGAAGACTTCCCCCATAAGTTTTTAACTGGTATTCGTCAGAATATTGTTTTTACCGCATAGCTTCTTTACTCACATGCAAAACTTGCCATTTTGCATACGACAGGCTAGGAACAACCAGTCTATAGTGTGTTCCCAATGATCCAGTTTCAGAGAAGCTAGCTTCCTAAAACCCTGTCCTGCGCACACTACGAACGAATACCACCACTCCACACCTCCACAGAGTGTACAGTCCATCAGCACAACAAACATACAACAAACACACACACAGCACACGCACAGCATACGTTATGCGTTGTTCGCTCACATCACGCCTCACAGAGCTCAGAAAAACATCTAAGATCCAATCCACCAGAGGGCGATGCTAACGACAACTGACGTCATTGAAAAAATCCTCAACATCCAGGTAAGTGCTTCAAGAAAGTGAGCAGACTGTAGCGGTACCCACGAAAAAACGTAAGTGTTAGTCGGGTAATTGACGCAAGGCTTCCCAGGTGTACTGGCCTGCTTATCTGTTATTGGACTTCACGAATCCTGTCGCAGAACAGCAGCTGTGACGTCACACAGGGTTTGATCGCACAGGGTTTGTTCTCGTCGCTGACGCTGCTGCCGAAGTTGATGACGGAGATGCTGAGGAACTGCTCGACTCAGCGCTGCGGGGAGTCATTCGGGACATGATCAGCACCAGGACTCATGGAGACCCTCAACCCTCGAGGACCCTTCCCACTGTTGCTCCTCCCCAGTCTCCTCCCCCTCTGCACTACCAGGTCGCGACGCCCCAACCAACCCCCACTGGTGAGCGAACCTTTTGTTATGAACAACCACTGTTCCGCAGGTTCTTGAGTCGTTTCGTGAATTTCGTGAACGCAGCTTCTAGCGCACGGGGGGATGAGGGGAAACTACGGCCCGCTGGACATTTTCTGCGGCCTTCGTATACACAATGCGCACTTTTAGTATATTTTGGGGAAGTATAAAACACAAGAAAGATGTTACAAAATACAACCATCCTGAAAAATAAACTAAGTTTGAATATTATGAACATAAACACAGTATATTAAACATTAAAAACATTGAAATATAGTACATTTTACATTAAATAAAAGTATAATTTGCAGAATCTGGCCCTTCGTGGTGTACTGACAGGACAGTGTGACCCTCATTGAAAAAAGTTTGCCCACCCCAGGTCTAGTCCTTTAATGTTTTCCGTTTGATTAAAGTAGCAGAAGAAAATTCCTGTTTTGCACCCGACCCGTCAATGTCTTCGCCAGCTGCCCCGGCAGAAGGAAAAACCCAGGTTACCTGGGGTTCCTCAGTATAACCCTAAGCCTTTTCATTTACGTGTCAGGATTGGAGACAACTGTTACGTCACAGTGCTTGGCGCTTATCAGCGAAATTTAAATAATAGGAATTATTAATCAAAGCGTGACAAGCAGTGAGGCATGAACCGACCCCCAAACCCTATATAATGCTTGACATGCTGCAATAAACTTATTTTTGATTTAGAAAAATTTGTAATTTTGTTGTTCTTAAAAAAGTCTCTGTCAACCAGGGGCATAACGGGGTCAGATGGCGCCCGGGGCAAGAAGCAAGTTTGGCGCCCCCATGTTCTAAGCTGAGGTCTTTCGCAAGCAAATGCACTCTGTTGTAGAAAGTTCTTGTGACATTGTTGTTGGGACTTTTTGGCGCCCCCGCAGTGATTTGACCCCCTGGGAATTGTTCTCCCTTTGCCCCCCGTCGTTACGCACCTGCTGCCAACACTTCTGCGTAATGACAGTTGCCGATATTCTCTGTACCGCTCTCCATATTTTCGAAGTATATTATTTTGAGAATGCGAAAAAATGCAGGGTTTCGCACATTTTTATATTTAACCAATCAAGGCCGACCTAAGGAAATATCTTTAGCGCAGTGGCGTAGTCAAATTAGATGAAGTAGTGGCTCCTTCAGCAAAACTTGCTTTCAATCCTACGATGTGGTGCCCCAGTTATTCTTCATTTATCACTCCTGATGATAAAGTCACATTCCTACCCCCCCCATAACTAGGTGCCGTTTAAATTTTTGATGGTACGTGCAACTGACTTGAACTGTCGTGTTTGATTAAACAGCAGAACAAGAATAGAATAAGTTTAATTCAAAATTGCAATGATATTGGAAGTTTCCAGTGAGATCTGTAGGGCTCTAGCTGAAGACATGATTATTATCAATTCCACTGGTGGTGTAGAAGCAGTAAATCGACAGCAAACAATCAGAGGAAATGAAAACTTCTGAAGGTCTCGAAATATGCAAAAAATACTATTTTCCGCGCATTGTTGTTGTGATGGTAACCTTTGTTTCACGTCAAACATGAAAGTTTTTTGCGCGTAAATAAAAACGAAAATATATTTAAGTAAATCATTCAAAGAGACAAAGGGTTCGTGGCCGAGGTTCACAAAAACAAGCCTCATCGCTGGCAGCGAGCAATAAATTCCATAAACGATGTGAAGGAAACATGTTGGCCCTTCTGTGACCTGCGGAAGGGGTGCAGTGTGGGGGGGACGAGGCTCGTTTGTCGCACCATTTAATATGCAGTCATGCGAAGTCCTGTCAACATTGATGGCTTGCGACAGGCAACACAGCTGCTGTAGGTTTGGTTCCAGCACCTCAGAGCGGGGTGCTGTGTTTGACGTTTACTTTCCCCGTGAAACCGGATATCTGACGTAACATTTGCTGCAGCCTCACCGGACGTGAGCGAGGCCCCCATCGAGAAGCCTGATGACGTCAGGACCCCGTTGTTCACCCCTGATGTATCAAGCAAGGCATCAACCATAGCAGAGCCTCCTCTTGTTTATGAGGCTGAACCTTCTGTGGCTTCCGAAGCTTCTTTACACGAAAAACCAGAGGTAAAAAGTAATCTGTTGCTTTTGTGTTGAAGTTGATCTTTCTGTAATTCCATCCAGCGTTCTGTTTAGACCCCGCCAGCAAGTATTTCCACCCCCCCGCCGGCAGATGTGGAATACCAACAATCAGAGGTCGCTGCTGATGTTTCAACATCGATTGCGTCATTTGATGATCCATGGGAGGGTAATCCCCCGTCTGAAGAAGGTCGTCGTTTCCAGCCAATCAGAACGAAGCCGTCGTAAGTATCAGCAGTGACGCATGTGCGGATGAATATCAGCTCTCCAGAACTATTTCTAACAGTCTGGCATTCACATTACTGCTTGCATAGGACTCGAGATTTGCTGCTGAGATGATCTTTCCTAGATGGTGCTGGTGACGTCATTTATTTTTGACGATGCACTGACGTAGCTATGGCGGTTGCAGTGAGTTATGGCGACCCCAAGTGTGTCTTACATAAAACGGTGAAGTCCTGTGATGCAAATGTTTTGATTGTTTTAATGATCAAAAAATGAAATCGATTGAAAACCACATTTTTTTGAGTCAACCGCTTATCACTAGATATATGGGAGGAAAGCAGTGCATCATGTTTTCCATGTATTGTTGCCATTGACTAGAAGTTGTTGATGACCAGACAGTGGTTTGTTGATGTAGATACCCGCGTGTAGCTTTGCCACTAAATAGTGGATTTGCTTGTAGCTGATGTGGGACTTCAACAACAAGAAAAATCTAAATTCTAGACCAGGCGCAAATTTTCATCAGTTGCTAAGCTGAAGAAAGTTGAAAAAAACAATATTTTAGTTATTGTGCTTTCACTTCTCTTCTTCCAGTTTCCAACAACGCTTAATTCTTATACAATACATTTTGACCAGTGCCCGTTTCTGCTTGTGCTAAAGGTTTGAAAGTTTGACGTTTCGTTTCCAGACTGAAACCAGCCATGGTTGATGAAGTGTCCAACGTGGTCCTGTTGCAGCGGGCCCCATCCCCCGCTGGGCCGCACTTGGACCACTCAAGCTCCGATGAACCATCTTCAACAGAGCCCACCAGCAGCAGGGACCATGACGGCACCATATCTGATGGTCAGCTCATAATCAGTCATGGACAGATCAAGCACTTGAAAGGTACTCGAGGAATTATTACAAAGTGATCGTTCAACACACTCGTTGCTGAAGTCAAAACTTCTTGTTCAGCTTATTCGTTCACTGACAGATCGTGCAGCAATTGTTCAGTGGGTGCAAACCTAAGTTTGGGGACATCAGAGGGGTCTGAATAGCTTTAGTAACCCCCTAACGGTTTCTCTTACAAACATAAACGCAAGCATATTTCATTCGTATTTAAATACGTGGCAAGCATAGAACGCATTGGTCGCCAACTGTAGCTGAGGCGGGTGGAATTACATGAATGGGAAATACAGGATTACATATATGAGCGGGAAATACAGATTTCACAATGTGGTTGTTAATAATCAAATATTTTGCACATCACCATATGTGCTTCCTCCGCTAATAACCTTAGTGCCTCCGTTCGCATCTCAAAGAAAGTGTATAGTTGTAAAACTGGAATTCGATGAAACGCTACTACGGCAAAACGCCACCCGTTCAAAGGTGGGCTTTGGTTGGCCCGTACGTGTGGTATTTACAATCTATTTTTTGTCCATTACATGTCTGTCTTATTCAAACACAATCTCTAAAAATAAAGCAAAATAACAGATTGCGTGAAACTTACTCCTGCAGCCAAAACGAAAGCTAGGTTGTCTCGTGTGAGAAGCCATCGATGGTAGGACCGGGTTCTAACGCCCTGTATGGTTCGTTGGCCAATGTTAAAAACGTTCCTCACAAAACTCGCCAGTTTTACAACCTGCTACAATATGTTCTTACTTGTGCGCAGTTCCAAGATAAAAAAGAAACAAGGAAGAGACGGAGCAAAAATATTGAAATTGACGTTATCCTTATCAAAAAAAGAGGGAGTCTGAAAAATATCACCTGAAACTTCCTGAATGTGAAAAAAGTTAAAAACATTGAAGAAATCTTGAAAACCTTTGACTTTCAGCGCATATGTTTTGTCAAATGCAATGAGCCAAAAATCAGCTTAAGTCTAGTAGACCATTTTAAAGCGGTAAGTTGAACTGTTATGCAAAGGCCAAGATGTACTTGATTTTGCTTTGAAAACTATAATCTTATTTGAACAGAAAACTGATCAAAATGCAACCGCAAAGACGCTGGAAATACAAAACGATGCATGTTTGAGACGACCCAGGAAATAAAAGATAAAGAAGCACGCCTTGTTGAAGCTTTGTTCCGGCAAACAGCTGCCTATCTTTTTACATTCAACTTGAGCTTCTGCTCTTTGCTGCAGCAGCAACTTAACCTGAAGTTGGTCATGATTTTAATTGTTAGGCCGTTGCATGGCAACACCGGGACACTTTTTGCAGAATTACCGTCATTTGACCCCAATCTAATTATTCCCCACCTAACATACTCAGCCTCATGTAAACAAGTGAAGTCGGAAATATCCCACAAAAATCTCACGGTCTTGGAGCGGATTCATAACATCCCATACTATCGTCGCGTACTTGAAGCGTTGAAACAAGGAAAGCTACAAAATAGCCTCGGGTGCAGACTGAGCAGCTCATCCAGTTGTTTGTCCATATAAGGTTTGGCAGATACAGTGCTGGAACAATCTACAGCAGAGTATAGTGATGAGGAGTTTAAACAAACGCACAAAGTTGTGTCTCTCTTCGCAGGATTCCAGTCCATGGCCAACAGGAGCGAGACTTTGACCAGTCTACCGGAACTAGATGATGATGATCAGGTGATGAAACGGATGTGACGTGTCCTTTGTCCCTTGATGTTGTAAATATACTTGAAAGTTGTTGATGTATGCCCGGGATTGTTTGGTTGATTTCGCTTTTTACAAAAATATTATAGGTTTGGTTTGTTGCGGACGAATGGTTCTGGACATAAATGTTCACAACAGCGGGGTAAAGAAATAAAAGTATTTCTTCCAAGCATTGTTTTGTGAACAAGTTCTGTGATAGAAGGTTGGAAAGTGCACTTGGATCGTTTATGGGCCACTGCTTTAACCTTTCAGAGGCCGGGATTAGTTGGAAAACCGACAAATGCATTCTTGGGATATTTGGAAGGGGTTCAATTTTTTGATTCTGCATCCAACAACAAAAACATTGGCGCCGCCTCCGCTTGAAAGCAGCAGCGGACGACTCAGCTTTTTGGCCAGCGCTGGTCCAGGGTCGAACATACCTCTTCATGGTCGTGCGAAGGCCAAGAACAGTTGTGGTCCATGGTTCATAAATTGACAGTGAAGAGAAATTTTGTCGAAACCAGGGAAGCGTAATGTGAAGAAATCAGGGTCGGCGAAGTTGGGCTGTGGAGTGAAATTATTCGACAAATTAGAAAGTGCGTTTGTGGAGAATGTGCGAGAATCGCGGTTTTTAATGACGTAGTGGTTTCAAATCAGTGTACGACCTTTTCTGTGCTCTTCGCTTTATTATTAGGAAAAAAATTACTTAAAAGCCCGAAATTACGAGACAAATCAGATAATCCCTACTTGACTTACCACAACCGGTATCACTAGTCGAGGCTGTTACAAAACTTTTAGGCCAAAACACCCCATCCACACACACCCAGGAAAAACTTTCCTACACCCACGCCGACGTTTACTTCTGTTCCTTACGTCACCGAAAACATTACCATTGAGTTCAGGGCGAAATAGGTTCGGGATGGTGGGGGGTTGATGCTACAACCCCCAGACCCTCCCAGTTGTGTAGTGGGGGGAGAAGGCACTGTTACCAAAAATCCTGTTTTGTTGTGAATTTCACTTAAAAATCAACTCTCCAATGTTTTGTTGTGAATTTCACTTGAAAATCAACAACTCTCCAACGTTGGCGCCATTCCTGAGTGGTCGCTTGGTGGCGCTGGATTTGCTTGTGACAATGGCCGATGCTGGGAGGAGGGTGTGGAACATGTGGAAAGCAAAGTTTGTTTTTGTTTGAAGGACATGGAACCGATCAGCGAAGGCCAAGTGCATGTTGTCAAACGGGTACCCCCAGCGGAGAGGGAGGACCCAGGCGGGGTGTTCGCTCGTCCCCGCAGGGGGGCTGAGGATGACGTCAGTGAGGACAAAAGCATCGGCGAAATAGTCTCCTCGGGAAGCAACAGAAGAGAAAGGTTCAGGAAATGGAAGGAGAGAAGGTGTGCGTGACGTCTTGTGCTGCTGTTGTCGCATGCATCTCACTAGTGGGGGAATGGGTGGCACGAGCACCCCCAACTAGAATTGCTTCCAGCTTTGCGCCCCAATCGCCGGACAGCGCACCAAGCTGCTGCGCACGTTGCATACCGGTGGGAGGAAACCTCCGGTGAAAGCATTATGTGCTCACAATGCATGCAGTGTGCACCTAGTAGTGTCTATGAATCGACATTTGACCGACGCAGCTTCGCAGTAAATCAAGCGGTTCATCGGATACGTTTATGACGTTGCTGGCACGTGACCAAAAGGCCAAAGGTCATCTATATACTGACCAATGTTATAGGATTGGTAGAATGTAATTCAACAGGCTTAGCTAATCAAAGGATTTGTGTTCATAGTCTGACTCTTCAATAGTATTTCGGGGATGTACCATATGTGGGAACATTGGGGCCCACTGAGCCAGACCTTATTCGTCCCATCTCCAACAAATAAGGGGGAACCAGGTCTTTCTTACTTTGCTCATTGCAGCCAATTTTGCGCGACCTTCATTATGTCCCATACTGCACGGCCGAATACTACACCATTACTTCCCGCGCTTCAATCATTATTGAACACTCCCTCGCACAAAAGGGCCGCAGCATTGTTGCGGCTACTCACCAATCGATATACTATACAAGTGACTCAACCGAGTGTGTTCAACAGGATAGAAGAGCTTGCCAGTCAGTCACGTGACAAATCATTCGATGACGTCAAGCCAACTGCAGCGCGGGTAGTTGTGGTTAAACCAGCAGCAAGGTACGTTGCTCAGATGACTTCGCGACATGCTCCTTACATAGAGCATGAAACTGCAGTTCGTATTTGTTCGTTTTTCAGCTCCCTGGTCGAATATGTGGATGATGATCAACCTGTGCCTGAACCCAGCGACCAATCTACGGCTGATGATGACCTTTGATAATGCAATGTACAGAATCATATGTAACCCTAGTGATCGTCAGCAGATCTGATTAAAAAAGCTTATTTTCTTACGTTGCTGTGTTCTTGATTTCTGCCAAAGATGTTGGTCGTGTAGGAGTGAAGGAGTTAGAATCGAAGATAAAAGTCGTGTGTTTTTACGAGGTCGCAAGTAAATGAAAAGAAAGTAAAAAATTTACGGAAAATTCCATTATAAAGTTAGATGTACCCTTGTTCCATAGGCACTAAAGCTTGCCTATGACATCACAGTTAAGTGATGATTAGAGGGGTCAAACAGTGATTATCATGGCATTTAAGAATAAGATTCGAACGCTTTTTGTAGCCTAAGCTGGCAAGATCAGGAATGACAAAGTCTGAAACGTATTCCCGACGTGGTTAGAAGCAAAGAGCCAGAGCTGAGCATTTTTCCGGGACCGGAGCTCAGATTGAAATTGAGGGGCCAGAGCTATGGCCATGTTAGCGGTGTCTCCGGGTCGCTTCCTAGATACTAACGGCAGGCCCGTAACCAGGGGGGAGAATCCCCCTAGAAATATTTTCTCCCCTGGAAAAATGTGTTGGACACAGTTTAAAAATATTGGACATAGTTTAAATATTTTGGGCCCCTCTCGGAAAACTCCGCCCCTCCTGGTGTCCCAAGCTGGTCACGGGCCTGACTAACGGTTTTGCTAAATTTATTGGAAGAAGCGCGATTGTTCGAGTTACGACACCAGACTACAACAATGGATCTCTGCTGTTTTAGTGGTTTAAATTTAAATCATCATTAAAACTGTGGCGCATCGTAGTAGCTGGACAGGCGTGGTGTTGCTTGTATAAGTAAGAGAAACGTTGTAAACTACCACAACATCTTACTTTCTAGTCAGAATCACCAAACCGGATCTGTAGTACTGTAACGACCTAAAACAACTTAGCAGTAATCAGAAAGTACATAACAAACCATAGTATTTCTTTGGACAAACGACGTTTAAACACATCTTCGCATTTGTGTTGATGCAAATGTGTGAACGTTGGAAAGAACACATGTGAGAGGTAATCGACTACCTGTTTTGCGCTGTTTGCATGGTTTGCCCGGGCAGAGCTGTTATCTGGAATCGCCGAGACCGCAACAGGCAAAGCATACGACGAGTGCAAAACACTTGGTCATTGGGACTGGACTATGCCAAAATACTCGGACACTTAGTTTTCCAAACAGACGTTTTCTTTATTCCTGTCGTAATAAATATCAAAAGGTCCTTAGGCATTAACAGCAAAACCAGTGACTGGTTTTCCAGAGTTGTTTATCATACCATTAACTTTTAAGTTGAGTAACATTTCTGCTAGTGCCAATGTGTTTTGT
>JGI24158J21664_10000421_pt1 | contig 37818 bp, 20 predicted proteins | sample Ectturendosymbi3_FD_21664 | JGI IMG/M metagenome (IMG submission 21664) | reverse complement strand
TGTAAACAAATCAAGGTTTCTGCATGCCTAATTAGGCCTACCAATTACCGGGGTTCAAAGCCGTACAACCTCAACTAGCAATCAATATTCTGCATAGCTACATGTGAACAATGATAATATTTACTGTTTTGAAAAATGTTAGCTAATTACAATAAAATCCCCTCAGAAATTGCTGTTCATGCCACCACGCGTAACTGTAAGGTGTTGTTCAGAATCTTCATTTTCAGGCTTTATATACGTTCTGAACTTATTCTTCCAACACGATCATCCTAATAGCTAAAATCTGTTCTTCTCTAGCATAGACGTGTGCATATGTGTTGGCCACAATGGCAGTCAATCTAGGAAAAGAGTAAAATATCGGGTTACGATCTAAAGCAGTGGTCACCAACCTTTTTGAAACTGCGAGCTACTTCTTGTGTACCGATTAGTGCAAAGGGCTACAAGTTTGATACACATTACTGAAATAAAAATTTTGCACAATTTCTCTTCAATTATTTTAGTATTGATGTTTGTTAAATGTGAACACATTGATCATCCTAATGTTATTTTTAGAAGAGGCCCGCGGTCGACGCACGTGGTCCTTGCGGGCGACCTGGTGCCCGCGGGCACCACGTTGGTGACCCCTGATCTAATGTATATTACATTGCTGCAAATAGGTCAAGTCTCAAGTAAGTAGAGGGAAAGGATGCAATTTCAATACATAGCATATAGCTTAACTTTCCACATTGGGCAATCTTCACTGCAATGCGTTGTACTAAAAATACTACAACTTACTTAAACGTTTACAGCTTTTAAAGTCACATTATGAAAGCCAAAATTCCACTCCAGTTTAGACAGTTAAACATGCATTGAACACAGCATGCTAAGAAAAAATAGCAATATGGGACTGATACACGCAAATACTACAGCCTATATGATCAACTACTGAGGAATGTGTACAAATGCACATTTCCAATGACAAATAGCTTATAACCTCAACAAGAAAGTTTTTATAAAAATGGCAGTGCTTCACTACATTAGCATAAGTGAATTATGCAGTGCAAGAAATAGTACAGTTGCTACTATTCATGAAAACTTTACTTCACAGCATTAAATTGAAACAATAAAATTTGGCAGGATGCAACATATGCAGTTCATTGCATGAAACAAACGGAAAATATGAAAACATAAACAGTATAAAATCACAGTTACATTACTACCACGCAAGATATTAAAGCTGCAGTCACGTAGTTAATCCTATTCATGAATACTTCATGGAAACAGATTTGCACTTGCAAATCTCACAACACCAGGCACATTTTAAAAACGAAAACTGCACAGTATCATATCACAGCTATGAGCTACCCCACATTACTACCGCAAAACATTTTGCAGCTACAGCTACATTTCAGTTGTACACACTACACTTTACAGCATCAACAATTTGAGGTTTACAAAAAATTAGGGTTGGTTGGAATGGTGAGTTGCCACTTCATGTCCTGATTTTAAAATGTTTTTAACTTTACCCACTTTACCCAGATTTGAATGAAGTTGTTTCAGTTGGTCCAATTTAGATTTGAGCTGTTGTAATTCGCTGAAATATTTATAATATATGCAAATCTTAATGACATGTTTCCAATTTGCCCAGATGGTTCTAATTGTACCCAAGTTTGAATGAAGCTCTTTCAATTACCCAAATATCATCAAGGCTGTTGGAATTTGCCCAAATGTTTCTAAGTCAGGGGTGGGCAAACATTTTCTACGGAGGGCCACATTGAAGATTTTATTGCTGCCGAGGGCCACATGCTCGTATTACATAGATTACATCTAATCGCTTTGAATCCTTAAAAAAGTTTTACATGATGCCCACCTCTGTTCTAAGTGTATGCAACTTTAAATGAAGTGGTTGTATATTATTCAAAATGGAATGAAGCTGTTTGAAGTTACACAAAATTGAATGAAGATGTTCCACTTGGCCCGAAGTTGAATGGAGCTATTTTTGTTTGGCCAGAGTTGATTTAGTCTGTTGGAATTTACCCAAATTTTTCCAATTTATGGAAACATTTTTAACTTCACCCAAATTTGAATTACGTTGTCCAATTTGCTCAAATTTCATTAAGATTGTTAAAATTTACCCAAATGATTTTGATTTTATCCAAATTTGTATAGAACTCTTATAATTCACCAAGACATTTCTAAACGTATTAAAATTTTAATGGAGTTTTTCTATATAGCCCATCTTTGAACAAGACTGCTTGAAGTTGTCCACGATTGAATGAAGCTGTTGCAAAGTGGCAAAATTTGATTTGACTGATAAACTGGAAACACTTGGGTGAAGTCCATCTAGATGTTTTTGTTTTCACCCAGGTTTGATTGAAGCTTCTCATTTTCCCAAATTTAATTGAAGTTGTTCTACCTTATCCAAATGCTCCCACTTTACTCAAATGTTTCTAATTTTACCCAAAACGTTATTAAAGGTTTTTAGCTGGCCCAAATTCGATGAAGGCTGTTGGAATTACCACATGATTCCAGTTCACTCAAGGGCAGTTTCCATTTTGCCATCAGGGGCAAAAAAGAATGGCAAAATAGTCTCAGACTATTTTGCCGTTTTGGCTATTATTTTGCCGTTGATTTGGCCATTATTTTGCCTTAGTTTGGAATATAGACACTACCTCACTTACATGTGAATGTAGCTGTATACGTTGCCCAAATTTTGAAAATTTTTGCCCAGATATTGGTCAATTTTTCATCGCTGGGGATGCGACCGCATCCCCTGCATCCCCATGCCATACGCTTATGAATGCAGCCAAAGGTCAAAAGATAACATTGCACGGCAATCCACCTTCTCGGGAAAAATTGGTTTAAATCCCGCTTTCCACCCCTTACTCTTGCTGTTTACTTTTGCGTAAACGTGTGTTAATCTAAATGTTTTAAACAGGTTTTAACTTTTTTCTCATTCCAGCAGTGAATCATTGTCTTCACGTAGCAAAATTCAGTATTTTCGACACACTGCTTCTGAAGATTCCAACCTCAGTCAAACACTTTAACCTGATACAAAAATCCATAGTTTCGCAATACATACGATTTCAAACCCTGAGAAGGTAATAAATCAACTAAATCCTGTATCTCTTTTTCATTTTTCTTCATTACAGACTCTGTCACTCCAAATAATCGACATAGTCGAAAGAGCTTTGCGTGCACATTTACGGAGCGAAGATTAGACGCCGGTTGCATGCTTTCATATTCTCGTATAGCTTTGGTATTTTAGGTCATTGCCACGAGTTACTTCAGTGGTATATCTCAATATACGTCTGTCTCACTCGCCACATAATGGACAATTCGTTATTGTTTGTGCTTTAGACTTTTGAGAAGATCAGTGTCAACTGCTGATGAGATATAGATAGGTATTTCTGTGTCGGAAAAAACGCAGAAAGGCTGCTAATGGATTATTTTCTCTGCATCAAAAACGTTTTCATACGGAAGTAAACCACACACCGGTAATCTTTTCAGTACAGGTCGCGCGGTATGGCAAGATGGTTTACCGGCTTTCAACCTATTCAGGCCGCGGACTAATTTTTTTCTATCAGGACGATTTTCCTGAACTCAGGTCACAGAATTGTGGTTAACTGAGTGGAAAACTCTAGATAACACGTCATTCGAAAAACGCGGTCTTCGCATTAAGCTACGTCCAACCTTGTGGACCCTAGGAGCATGCAGACTCACTAACACTTCTACGTGGATTTAACAGGTCCGCAGACCTCGGGTTGAGAATGGCTGGTTCAGACACTCAAGCTTTTTTCAGAGAACGGCAGCGTTTTGGAAGTACATTTATTCAGCAATGGCAGACATGCTGCGGGTCGACGACAATTACGAATTCACAAGGAAGATCATTCGGCGTGGAATGCGGGTTTCTTGCTAGAGGGACGCTATGGCCAACCAGGTTGTAATAAAAAAAGTTGCGGCAAGAGAAATATGCTTCATGCATAGCTGAACATTATCCACAATCATTTCGTGTGAATGCTAAGCGTCAATCAAACACAGTCAACAGGGCCGTACTTCAAACCTTGCTAATTAAACATGAGAAGCGTGCACCTCGCTGACGGCGTTACGTCAAAATGTTTTCGCGCGCTCCCGCATTTTTGCTCCTCCTGCACTCCGTGGCAAAATAGTGCGGTTTGCTTCGATAACCCTGAGGAATATTAGCATGGCAGCTCGAGTGTTTACTCAAAATGGCATCGACCAGCAAGCTTAAATCAATTCTCTCTCGCGCAAAAGGCATTGGCAACGCCGATTATTTCGACCACAACTAGGTTGCGCGTCCGACGTTTCTCATCAGCAGTAACGCAGCAGCTCCCTTTCCGTCGATCCGCACAACTTCAGCTGTGCGCAGTTGCTTGCTCTGAAACAGACCAGCGCGACTGGAATTCGGAAAAAATATCAGATTGTAATGAAATCACCGCTTTTTCCTTTCACCTTTCGTGGTACGCTCTCGTCGTTCAAATAGTCCACTAAGACCAACTGACCCAGGACCGGTGACTTAAAATATTTCCAAACACAATACTGCAAAACAGTTTGTTGAATGCAAAGAAGATGCCAACTTTCTTTTAGAATAAAGAAAACGCTAAAAAACTTTCTTCTGTATCGTATTGAAACGGCTCTTCCCAATTAGCAATTTTAACCGGAAACAGAACCGAGTATTGTTCCGCCAAGTCCGATGCAAGTGCTCGTTTAATGTGTGATGACGCGGAATGCGGTTTCAATTGAATTTTGAAACTTGGACTGTCTGTTCACGAGATTGACTACACTACCAGACATGGATGGAGCAGAAAGAAAAACAGTCTTTATCATTTCTCCTAAAGTCAATCATTTCAAGAATCCCAACAGAAGCACATTACCACTTGCGCCACATTGCTGCATGTGAAAACGGACTGCACGCGCAGGCTTTATATGGGTATATGGAGTTAAATTAAGAAAAGCCTTGAGGTTGCTGTTATGCACACAAGCGAACTTCAGAGACGACCGCATGAGGCCTTAAAAGGTCTTGGAAATGATTTCCCTCAACCTTCACGGTACCATGACAACCAAACCGTGACGTTATGCAGGGGCATATTAGATGAAAGAACAACTAATCTGATTAAATTCAATGTACTTCATGTGCACTTGATATTTTCAAATCTTTTAAAGATTGCTTCTTCGTTCGCCCGTTTAGATTAGAAAAAATATTGCGATTTTGCTTTTTGCAGGCAGTTCAGCTTTAGGTCGCGTGCATAACCAGACAATGGGGTCAAAGTATAAGTTACCCTTTAAGGCACCAGAAACGCGAAATAAACGAAAAAAATAAAAATTTTTCTCGTGTTCCTGTTTGTTTCCGTTCAAGTTTAGAACGTTCACACATATCGTAAGTAAAAGCAGTCATGCGTTTGCTTTGCAATCGACTTAATTTGCTTTGCGAAACAGCATTGCAATCAACATAGATCCTTTTTTCTCTTCATTGAACAAGTTTCGCGACCTTTACACAGTCCTATCACTCATGTGCACAGCAAAAATCTAATGTAGTCATCATGTCGGATTGTCCCTCGTGTAGCGGTTTCGACTTCGGTATCGGGGCCTGGCCGAACTGGTGCAAAGCTTCGAGATTTAAAGTCTTAGCTGCAGAGTCGCTAGACAAGCAAACAAATTTGATGAATGGAACAAGTATGTGGTGCACGTGCAACAAAACGACACTGGCAGTAAGCATTAAATTCCTGAGCAAACGAAGTGGAATTTCCATTTTTCGACAGTAGGAACCCAGGTCCAGTCAACAGAAGGAGAAAAATCGCTCCGTTGGAAGTAAATCCGCATGTTGTGTCTTCAGGTCGACCATGAGAGATGAGCAAGCAGCATGAGTCGTTCACAGGAGTTGACTCCCATTGCAGAGAAGCAGACGTCAAATATTGTCTTGCTTGCGAAAAAGGTCTATGACGGAAAACAATTAGCCTAGGCATCGCTGCTGCAGAAGCCTTAGAAAGCCAGGTTCATAAAAATACCCGAATGGGCGGTGGAGTACCTGTGTGATTTGATCGCCCGATGGAAGAACGCTTCCCTGCAACGTTCTACAATTAAGTGATGAACTTACAAGCGACAAATCGTTTACTCTCCCTCTGCTGACCGCCCAACCGGGAGATTTATCAGTCATGGGTTTTATCGATGTACAAGTGAGTGCAGGGTTCTAAGGAGGTTAGATGGCGCCCGGGGCAAGAAGCAAGTTTGGTGCCCCCAGTGCAAACCTGAGGCCTTTCGGAAGCAAATGTAGCATTACTGTTAGAGCTATCTTACGTTCAGACGTCGTTGGAATGGAAGCAAAGACCGACCGAATCCACTGTCTGTTGTTTGTAATAAGCAAATTATAAAATAAAAGTACTGTTTTCAGCAACGTGGACAAAAATTCGTAATTAAGTATTCAGGATCAAGACACAAGGGCGACACAGAGTCACTATTGCAAAATGCATCGGCATGGTTTATTTTCAAAACTTGTTAGACCAGCAACATATGCAAAGCAATTATTTAACGTAACAGTTCGCAGTTACTTGAATTATTCGATTCGCTTTGACTGAAGATGCCGAATTGAGTGTGCAGCGACCTGAGTGGCGTAATACAATTCCTCTCTTCAGCAACAGCCTAGAATCCATATCGAGGAAATAAAATGTTATCTGCTGACATTAAAATGAACTTACGCAAATGACTGCAGAACTGAAAATTCGTTGTAGCTGATATATCCAGAGACATCAGAAAAAAGCGCACTTCCTGTCGTTTGTTACCGGCTCTGTTGATGGGCACAACCATATTTTTCAAAGGTTTGACCTTGGTGACTGTTGAGACATTTGAGACCGCAACTATTTTCATCTGAATGTCGAGATCGTCATAAAGGGAATTCTTAGGGTATTTTCATGGTGGTTATAAAGCGAGGTTCTACCTTATTTTGAGATACCGTTTGAATATTTTGAGAGAGCGTTTTGGTCCCTCAAAACAACTTAAAACAATGGAGCCACGACATCATTAACCAGGTTTTCAGTAAGGAAATGCCGATGGCTGCAAGAGCAAGAGAAAATTTGTCGTTTTACATACTTACTTCAAGAAATGGAAACATATCACTGAGGTACTGTACTGGAATATTGTGTTGACTAGACATCATTGACGGCGGCCTCCATAATGGTTGGTGAAAGCCTTCAGCTTGCATTGAAGAGAAATTTGAGCACAAGAGCTTAAGTACACACAAATAAAGTACACGATTTGTAACGGGAAACGTTGTGCCGGCTTCATTACTTTTTAAACGGCTGCACGTACTCTTCGAACCAAAAATAACATTTTAACGACTATCTTCGGAATTAATTTCGGATCCTCAGATCTTTGAACGACTTACAAGAGTCTATGCAAGCAAAAGATAGGAAGGAAAATGACTTCAAAATCAACGGGAAAGCTGGTTTCGTTCAGCGTCATAGATGGCAACTTCAAAAAGTTTCTATTAGAAAGTGAAAGTGTTCAAACACGGCCTTCACAGAGGCATATTGTTAACCCATCAGTGAAAGGAAATGGACCTCTATATCCTAAAAATAAGTGATGAGATTTTGATGCTAGATCGTAATCAGCCAAAAAAATTGAAGGTGGTAAATATTTTTGGATACTGGGAAAATCTTTTTAATTCTAGCTCCTATTGAATTTGAATGGATCTGAAAGAGGGTTATTTTTTGTAATAACTGAATAAATGTTGAGCTTTACCTTTCCATTTTACGACAACGTATTTTTGGAAAGTTCCGCGACACGTGTTGGACTCTATTTACTTTACAACACAATATTGGAAATTTTAAGGATTTTGCCACTAAAAAATGTTACCACGTTTCGTCATCTATTGCAAACACAACGGTTGTGAAAATCAACACACCGCCCTGTCCTTGTGAGGGCAGATTTACACTTAGGCTAGGCTAAGTCAGGCTGAGCGACACTTTAGAATTTGTTCGTTTTATAATAGTGAAAAATGTTTATGCCCCAATCAGCCTGCGCTAAATTGACTTATCAAAATGAAGGCTCAGAGATGACCACATCATGATCTCGCTAAGGCTTGAGCTGCGTCGTGAACAGCAGAGGTTACAAGGTCCAGGGAGTTTATTGCGGAGAAAATGTGGAAAGTGGAGCAATTTGCTGTTTAAGTAAGTCAAATGCCGCAGCACACTTGTAGACAACCCACTTTCTGTTGCGATGTAGTTGAGGCTTAATGTTGTTACTAACAAAGCAAGTTTCAAGCTGTTTTGTCAATGAAATGATGTTGAGGCCAATCAGAGTGGGGAATCAAACGTTATTTTGAACGTTCTGTCTGCAGCAGGCAGTGAAAACCTCATTCAACTGAAGGGGAAAAACCGGGATTGACGGCGGTTTTATGTAATTGCAGGTTTTGCATAAAGACTTGCTTAGACTTTTAAAAACTTCCGCTTTTCACAAAATATGTCCTGGAGTAAACAGTTAAAAGCTCAAGCATTTATCAATGAAGATCTTTTATCTGAAGAAAGCAAGTCTTTGGGTCTTACAGCTTCAAATGAAAAGATTACGTGGTATGTCAGATGTGTGCAGATGAATCATGCACTTGTTTTTCGTGAGTTGCGAAGATGCTGGGAAGGGTAATAGTGCACTGCTAGTGCGCAAACCACTGTCAGTGATTCCACATAAGCGCATAATTGGCTTTGCGGCCACGACTCTGGTCAGCCTGTGCCACGGCGCAACCTGATAGCAAAGGTCTTCGCCTCGTTTCACCGAAAGCACCGGTCGTTGCGCATTCTTCCTTGTGCGGTCAGCAAAATATTCAAAAGCATCGGCGTGTATGTTGAAATAACAATAACTTCGCACTCAACAACTCACAGCGCCATATTAAGCGTTTGAAAAGCATAAGCAAATACAATGAACACCTGCTAAGAGCAATCTTCCTGTGTCCAAATTCGTCAAATTCAATATTTGTTTGCATAACAGCAAATGATGAAACACTAAGGAGTGGATTGATTGCTGGTGGCAAGTCAACCAGGATTTCTATTCAGTATATTGGCTGCTACCTTCGCAGCATGGTTGTAAACACTAGATCCCACTCATTCCAGGATTCTGTTGCAGCTTTCCCGGCTCTAGCAACAGCTAGGGCCGGAACGTCAATTTGACCTAGGACCATGTCAATTTGACTCATATTTCTGCAGGAGAATTGCTGTGTTTGCAAAAAAAACTGACTGTACAGAAACTGGTCGCTGTTTCAATCTTAGGCAGCTCCGATGAAAGGCAAGAAATTGAGGAGGTCGCGACATTCACAAAATGCACATCACAGCGGCTGGCTATTATCTGTTGTGGCATCAGCGCCATCAGGAGAGTCTGTGGCGTAGAGGCAGAAGGTTAAATTTGATGCAGACGGGTAGAGGTGCCACAAGGTGGGGAAAGCATTGTTACTAAAAGTTTAGCAAGATCCCGAAATTTCTTGAAGTTTGACATAAACTTCAGTTTTAGCAAAAACTTGGCAAAAATTTCTTTAGTCCATCTTTCACTTTTACTCCATTATTCCTATGAATGTCGCCAAACGCTAAAGCCAAATATGCTGTTTCCCTAATGCTTGCATTCTGACGTCCTTCAGGACGCTTCGCCCGAGCACGTGTCTCACTTTTTCTTCCGGCAAGCCACTGATTAAGAGTTTTCGGAGCCAGGTCAAGATAATAATTAATGAGTCATTTTTTCCACATATATTTTAATTAATGGCAAAACCTCATGTGAAATTGAATTTAAACGTGTGGCACCAACTGTTGAATATTAAAATCGCGCTAAAGAAAACCAAACACCTTGCACAAGGACATTTGACGAGAATTTCACGTTACAGATGTAGATTGATTTAAGCTTCCGCCAGACATAATTTTCCCAACAGGCGAACTGATTGCAGTCACCAGTCAGAATGTATGGTGTTGGACTTTTGACATTATATTACGAAAGTTATTCAAACTCTTTAACTTCAAGAATCACTTTACATGCTTGATGATGAAACGTGGATCAAACAATAAACATGCCAAATACGCTGGGAACGATTGTTACAGAAATTCTTTGTTCATGAAAAAAACGTTCTTCGTTGTTGCGGAAAATATGTTGTTTGCTTCATTTCCCCGTGTTCTAAATATTGTTACTCAGAAGCAGAAAACATTTTCTATTTCAGCAAAACGTTTAAGGTTTGAAGCTACACGCTGCTACCTAGCTATGACGAAAGCTCTATTTTGGGAACACCGGTTGGGCTTTGAATGTAAGCGAACCGTATAACACCAAATGGAAGTGCTGAACATCAATCCGCTGCTCGTATCTCCACAGGCAACAGAATATCGTGCCTTTATCTGCGCCATTTAGTGTACTGCGTAAAAAAGTCCTGCCGTTCTTTGCGAACTTCGCTGCTCCAGCAGTAACACAAGAATTGTATCTCCATGTTGCGTAAAATGAACCTTACATCAGTGCCACTTCGGTAACTAAATCCAAAAGGCCTCGTTAGTCGTTACCACGGTTCATGGGTGCCAACGCACCTGAGAAGAAAGCGGCGGATGTTTTTGACCAGGCTGAGACACGCGCGTATCTTTCTCAGCCGGCGTGCCTGCCAAAACAATTGGGCACGTCCGCATACATGCCAGAAGAACAATTCAACCAGTGTTATCATTACTCTCCGAAAACGCGCTAAACTTTTCGTCAAAAAGTCAGTCATGCATATTTTGCGTCATGCAAGCACCGTTCGTTCCTTGCATAATTTTCAAAACAAAAACAGAAGTAGCTTCGGTCTGCGCGAAATAGCTTTTTCATTTACCTGGAATTAAAGCTGTAGACTGCAAAGGATACTCGCAAGTTTACCTTGGTTTCGGGACATAAACAACTCTAAGGTGAAACGGCTGAGCTGAACGCCCGGCCTCGCATTCTTCTTGCTACATTTTGCTGGGTGAGCTACAAGACTATCTAGGACACGCAAAATATGAAGTTTGCCTTTATTCAGCCTGGCGAATTATCCTGGAGTCTCGAAACCGCTTGCTCACGGTTTACACGCATTGCATCACTGCGTGAAGTATACCAAAAAGAATAACAGCAAGACGCGTTGAAAAAGCTGCAAAGGTTTGCTTCGCAAAGCAGGTAACCGATTTGCTCGATTGCCGGCATGAAAAGGTTTACGGAAACTAAAAAGCTGTCTGCAAACTTGCCGAAACGAAGTAAGGCTCACAAAATGTTATCCGCATAAATCCACACGCATGTTTACAAAGCAAACAAGAGATTAGATACACACGAATGAGGACCGGTTGTCGAACAAAATCTGCAGCACCACAATTCCACCAATGAAACGACCGGTGCAGCGCGAAAACAAACGCCTGCGGCAAAACGGCAGCAGTTCAAATTAATAGGCACCAGAGTTTCACAAGTTTAACTAGTTTGACCCATTTTGCGCAGCAGCAGCATGAGTAGGATTCCGGGCGGCTCAAGAGTTGCAAAAAGCGACTTATCCTAATCCGCTTTTAGGCGAACACCGACATTTCAGAGTAGCTAGCGCGCAATATCAAAACGTTCAGCACAACAGTGGGTAACATAATGTGGTGAAGTTACGTATTTTGCTTCTTAACAACACTAGGCACTGCTCTGTAAAATGAAGCCACAATGAATGCAGATTGATGCAACTCCGTCAAGGTAGAACCAAAACGTTGCACAACATGAAAGCATCCCCCTCATTATGACTTTTGCAATCATTGATGTAAGTTTCTAAGTCAGCTGCTTATTTTTGTCATGTCTGTTTGAATGATGGCAAGGCGGTGCTTGTGTTACCATCAGTGAACTACGATTCAGATTCGGAGACGGAGTGGAACGTGCAGTGTGGTTACGAAAAGGGCTAATGGCACCGACATATTTGGATATTCCAATGTCTGGGTTCAAACTTCGAGCAGATGTGCTTTTGTCCGATGACTCTAACAACGGAGGTTTTCTGCTGAAGTTAGTAATTGCTTAGGTCCTGTGACAGTTATCTCGGTTCTGTGCTGAATACATTCGTATTTGGTATGCTGCTACACCAGGCGCAACGACTTTGATATTAAATATTAGACGTTGAAAATCACTCAGGTCAGAACCAGTGGCGTACGCAGAAAATTTTCATGGGGGGTGGTTTCATTCAGCGGCGTGGGGTTTCATTTGTATTTGGTGTCCGTTATTTGTGACGTTTTCGTCGTATTCATGTTTTCCAAACCAACGTTTTGGCGACGTTTGCGCTGATCAGCCATAGCAGACAAAATAACGACAATTGTTTTGGATAAAGTGAACTATGGCGGAACACAATCTCAAACATGCGTAGTGGGCGAAAGGTCTGCAAAAAAGTGGTGAGTTGGTTTCTGGATGCAAACAATAATCCAGATTCCCCCAAAACCTAATTATTACTTTTTGGTCCATTTGCAATGTTCCTTGAAATTTGCATGCAACTTCATTCCGTGGTTTTTGCATTAAGTCGACAAATTAACAAGCAAAAAGTACGCGAAAACAATTAATCCCCTTCGCGCGTTTTTGTAAAATATCAAGCTCAAGGGGGGTTTAAACCCGTATCCCCCCTTGCGTACGCCCTTGGTCAGAACAAGGAGATATGTCGCTCAGTTTGGAGCTGAAGCACTACCAACACTATCGTGGGCAAAGCATAGTGCAGCCGTGTTGAGATTGCTAATCATGATGCACTCGTCAAAGTCTTGTATTATCGTCATGAATGCGTGTGAGTTTCAGTTAAATACGTCGCTTCAGACAAATGTCAAGAATTTTTTCAGGGTGAAAGTTCACTAAAATTGTGATCGCATTTACAGTTGCAGGAACAGTTTTATTGGCATGAAGTAATTCTCTTTTTGTTTCACATAAGGTTAAACTTCCTGCATTCGGGCTGATCAACCTTCAATAACGGTAAACTTTACAAGTAAAGTAAATGCTTGCTTCGGAACTGCGCAAAAGACGCCACAAGCCTACAAGAACGAAAATACAAACGTATAGAAAAACCTTGAACATAACGTATTGTCGGGTCCGACCTCAGTATTTGATACAATAGAGTCAACTGAGTGAAAAAGTAGGTAAGCCCATCGTCCTAGAAAATACCTGGTGACGAGTCTAACCAGTCGTGTTGAACCTTGTTTCGTGACACTTCAACTTATACTGCGATATTTTAGGCGACTTGTGTGGCCAGTCCGGGCGTTGACCCACGTTAAGCAAACAATTAAAGCTAGCCCTCACCTCTAAAAGCTCTCCCCAGAATTGTTTCCAATTCCTGAGGATCTTAGTTGGCAATCCATCCAGCGCAAGTTTAGAAAAGCTGTGATCTCATCCTCGAGTTTGTACGAGATGCTCCTTCCAATATTTTTCTTTTCATTTCACAAACTCGCTACTTCGTCGCTCGTGCAGAGCAAATCTGAGTTTTTTCTTCATCTTTACTTACTAATCTGCTCATTTTACGTCTTTCAAAATTAGTACGTACACAGTTGCCTTTATCACGCATTCTCTTCACGCTGCAAATGAGTGACATCTGTACATGCATTCGGAATTGCCAGCACCTCGTTTCTCGCAGCTTCACCTCGTTTCTCGCAGCTAATAAAGATATTGCTGTTATCGGACAAAGCACATTTTTCCATTGGCAGCAAGATTGTGCAGTGGAATATTATTCACAGATCACACAAACCAGATAATTAAAAGCAATTTTTGGGAACCAAATATAATGTCTGAGAATGAGAAGATCTTTGCAAGTTGCGCGAGCTGCTCTCGCGATAGGGATTTGACGAAACACAGAAGTATACCGATCAAAGTGACATGATTTTCACTTCACAAACGAAGTGAATGAAGAAATTCCAATTAAACGAAGTGGCCCAAGGAGGAATCGTTGCACTTGTTAGACGCAGATTGCAAAAGGATATTCTTGAAACAGTGCGGTTAAGCATGCATCTTTACGAACTTATGGCCGCCTCATGCTGGGGAAATTATATTTTGAGACAAGAAACATTGACGTAGATGGTCGTAGGAAGGATTTTTTCCAGGGGCGAAATAGCAAATTTTACCAGGGGTATATAGCGAAAAAGAATTTTTAGGGGGACCAAAAGTCGTGAAATTTCATTTTACCCACTCGAAACTAAGAAAACAACCTTTTTTTGCTGAAAAGTTTATAGGAATACGTAAAATTTCAACATCCAGGAGTAAGCCAAGGCCCCCTCCCTCCTTCCGACGGCCACGCGTAGCTTATAATACTTAATACACACTAAACTTCAGATGCATTTGAAGTTCAGGACTGGTTGAATGCGAGAGGTGAGCAACTCAGTGCAATACAGCAAGGATGCTTACTCGGAGAAAACGCTATTTTCTCCTGTTGACAATTTCACGTGCCGATGATCAACAAGTCGCTAAAACTTTATGGAGCGGCTTCCGTTGGTTTAAAAAGAAACTGTGTTTTTGCCTGATGTTGATCGCGGCAGCACCTCAAACAAATCAAACCAAAACGAACCCTGATCACTCACGCGCCAGTAATTCCCCTGACAAGTGAATTTGCAAAAAAGAAACGTTGTTTTTTGATTGGCAAAGTTTGAAACACAAGGGTGTTGGCGTAACCGTTTACAAATTAAAGGAGGAAATACGCAACTATATGTAATTCATAAACGTCGAAGCGTCCGGAACCATATGAATCACTGACTTTCCAACTAAAAGCACGTTCTCAGTGCTTTTAGTTTAAGTTGAAGGCGTGCGAAAATTAACGCTTACAGCCGAAGGGTGTTGGTTGTATATACTTGATGACCTATTATGGTGCAAAAGAATTGTGAAGTAAATCATTGATAACCTGCAACAATGCACGCTTTGGTTAAAGGTCACACATTTTCTTGAACTAATCCGATTCCAGTTGTTTGTAGACACAACAGAACATTCAGGTGAAGCACTAGCTGGTTTCACCAAATTTAAGCCAACTTGTACCAAACGCTTTTCGGGCAACGTTAACTGATTACCAGCGAAAAACAATTCCCTCTAAATAAACAAACCCAGCATACAAAAACATTTGTGGTGAAATTTACGCTTGATGAAACCGATGATTTTTGCACGTCCTAATTTTATCCCATCATGTAATGCTTGCATGCGATGTTGGAGGAACGCGGTGGTCGCTGGCGAATTGTTTCAGTGCTTTCTCCTTTCATTATTGCCTGCACGTATCTTCGCGCTGTGTACTGACCAAATGTGTTTGTTGTATTTATTGTTTACTGCGGTTGACTCATGTGGTGTGAAGCATGAGCGCGGGACAAAAAGGTAAACAAATATGTAAAATTACGTGAATTAAAAAAAAGCAGGCACGATTCACCAAAAGACATTTTTGAAATGTAGACGTTGCACCGTGAATATAGATTAATGGACATGCTCGCCAGTGAACAAAAAAGAAAATTGAAAAGAGATACGCGGGGATTAAGGAAAGAGGATTTCTGTAAACAAACCCGCCACCATTTCTAGTGAGGCTCAGGCCGGTGCTTGCAAAGAATAGCAACGACAATGCACGTGACGTTCAAAATAGGCTAAGCCGGTTGATCAAAGAGCGCTGTGCAACATAGTGCAACAAAACAAGATTGCTTTTGACGTAAGCGCATGAAAAAAGACTGCGGTTTGCAAGACGTTCGACCTAAACCTGGCTGACTGCGTACGATGCCAAGAACAGCCTCGACTCGCGGCTCATCCCAGTCTGAGGAGCATAGTAATCGGTTTTGACCTACTTTATTTATAAACAGCTGCATCAATTCCATGTGGCAGTCTATATGTATGCTCGGATAAAAATTTCCATTCGATAATGCGAGCTAAGCGCTACAAAATAGCGCAAAAGAAACGACGTACAATAAAACAAAGAAGGCTATTTTGTTGAAGATGCCCGTTCGTTCACATTTCACTTTCTTGTTGGATTTTCTTCACCAGTGCTATTTGTCTATTACACGCGTAAACAACTTCACGTAAACGGAGAAGAGTTTCGAATGGTTGTGTACAGAAAGCGTTGGGCTGGTAGCAACGTACAAAAACTCGTAGTTATTTATAAAAGTTCAACACAAAATGCAACTTAAAAATGTTTTCTTTCCATCCGAAAATATTTGTACGGAGGGGCAAACTGCAGCAGAAACATTTCTGGTTCAAGGGATCCGATTTCATTGCCAAATAACAAGGTTGGTTGTGAGTGTGCAATGCATCTTTGATATCGATTTCACTACAAAAGTTGTATCCGAAAGATTTCGCTGGAACTGCGGTCACATTTAATGTTAAAAAGCTCAGGCCGACACACGAGTACTTTTCAACGGAATGAAGTTGCTTGTGCGGGTTTCAAGATCATGTAGAACGGCAAACTTTTTAAATACAGAAGCATTACTATTCTACTCGGGCAAAATATTTCTCAACAAAAATTTTTTAACTTGTTCTTTTCACATTGAACGAAGTGACATGTAAACAGAAGCGAAAAATTTGAAAGTAAGAAAATATATGGAAAAAGTTTTTCTTAAACAAACAGTTGAGGTGTATTTTTTACAAGAAAGATCTCACGACAACCACGGACAAATGTGAGCACTGGCTTGCACGCAACAGAGGTGTTTCAAATCAAGAAAGTATTCCACACAAGCTGCGCTGCATCTAAATTGTCGGAAGACCGTACGTACGGCAAGGTGAATATATTGATTTAAGGCTCTTCGTCGAAGTTTCTCACGACAGGTTTTTGGGAACTGGAAAATATCAGTCGCAGCCACAATCACGAACGCGACCTTGAGAAAAGACTTGCTAATTCGCGGAACAGGCTTTGTCTCTGCCAACAATCTCGCCGGGCGCGTAGGGCAAGCGGGCGCGTAGGGCAAGCGGCAAAAGCGATTTTTCACGGTCAAGCCGGCGTTGCGCTGTTCTAGCAGAAAAGGGTTGTCAGTTAACTTGGTAATGACACATCACGTTCTAAAGGTCAAGTTTATCCAACAGCATAACAGCGATCTTTGTTCTCGCGGAAGTCTAACCTTGTACGTCATTTTAAAAAATGCGCTATTTATCTAAGATTGAGCGATCCCTGACGCGCGCCCTTCGTTTTTCAAGAGTTTAATTGGATGAGCGAAGTTGTGCACAACCGTTAGACAAAAGTATGGGCGGCTCAATCAATGCCCAGAAAACATTGTTCCACATGACGATCATCAAACGCCGGCAGAGTTGGACGCACACGTCACAATCACATATTGTGACGATGAATATATCCATTGTTTTAAGAATTACGATGAACCTCAAAAAGCGGTTTTCACTGAATTTTGGCAACGCTTGCAATGAATAAAATGCTAAAAAGTTCAAGATAGAAGTAGAACCAACAGTTGCTTAAAACGCAAGCCGGTCACGGAATAAGATTGTATGCAAACTTACACAGAGCTGCAAGCACATAGTTTTTGCGACCACAGGTGAAAACGCTTGTATCATAAGATTGTTATCCGCTGTCGCAGAACAGCTAATGAAATCTTCATACTGGCAAAGGCCTCCTGAAATTTTAGGTTTCACAAAGAGAGGAAGAAATTCAGAAGTTGTGAAAACATAATGCCAATCATAACCAATCCCTTCGATAGCACTTAATAAAGTTACGCGCAACATACAAATATCGAAATCTTTACGGAAAGTGGACGTCCGTTAAGTATTGATGGAGCGTTATCTCTTTTTAATTAGGGTTTTAAGCCAATGCAGTACATTGCAGATGCGAGTCAGTCAGATCGCTGCCGCTTGCACACAGGGCTAGTTAAATGTGTTTAAGAGTCGCTTATCTGCTGCAGCGCATAGCCTTCACCTACATTAGCTCTCAACTTCCGCCGCGTGCCGCGATGCACGTGCGGAACTGCACGAAAACGTCTGTTTATTTCCTAAACCATAAGATATGATTTCGCGACAACCCACCGCAAGTGTTTTAGGAAAAGCAAATGAACGTTTTAGGCAGGTGGGTTGTTGCATTGAGGACAACGTCGCCTTTGGACCCACACAGCGTGCACGTGGCGAGTAAGCTAATTTCAAAGAAACTAAGGTGAAAGGTTACCTTCAGGCTTAATTGCTTTTGTTGCATAAATGTAACTTTGCGTAATCTTTCTGAGCTACGAATATTCGAAAACAAAACACTCTTCCAAATTAAGTACTGTGCGTCATTATTGGGAACTCGACGTCTGAACACCGAGGAGACTGTGTGGTCGGGCTGGTTGAACAGAAACGCCCGGTTGAGCGGAATCCGGCATCTGTAGAGTTAAGCACGGTTGCCTGAGATGCAATAGACTACTCACAGAAGGAATATGATCGTGAGCAAAATTTGGACGTGATACGTCCACAAAAGTACACGCTAGCCCTATCAACAACTTTGATCAAAACGGATAAAAAATAATTGAATACGCAGAATCGAAAACTACTCCATATGTTTAAAACAGTGAAAGAAACAAGTTGGAAAAAATAAGATTGAAACTAGTTCGTCAGGATATCAGAAAAAGGCGCTGACTTGACTGGCAGAAGCGAAGCGTGACATAGATTTATTATGTCATACCGTGAGACTCTTCCGTCAAAATCAGCCAACCGCATCAGAAACCCATCCAGGTGCATTCACCTTTTCATCACGACTTTAGAAAATCTAAATGGTGATTTCATATGCCATGGTTCGGCAGAAATACAACTTTGTTGAAATTGCTTCGTTCTTCATAGAACGCACGACATAGAAGAGTACCTCACAACGTTTGGTGGGAAACGCAAACGTGTACTTGAAGCGCGGGCACCTCTGGCACGGCAAGCGCCCCCGTCGCATTTTCCCACAACCGACGTCCCAAAAGAATGTTTGCGTCAAGTTCATGCGGGCAACTTATTCTTCTGCTATACTCTCAAGTGCGTGAATGGATTTCAACCAGTGTTCCCCTCTGAGGTGCGCAGCTGCGCAGCACCACCAGACAATTTACGCAGTGCTATCTCATTCCTGCGCACTTGCAACATTCTAAATTAAATACTGCACACATATCGCATAGCCCAATTGGAACGATTCACTGGTTGCGCAATTGCATGCGCCCAGTGCGCAACAAAACAAACATTTGCTCAGTGTACAATTTTCTTCGAGGGAACACTGATTTCAACCTTCAAAATGTCTGTCAAACACCACTAATGCCCGTCTCGTTACTTATCATTGAGAAAGTGCAATGTCTTTATATTAATCTGAACACTGTGCAGTATACAATAGTATGATACGAGTATATTAAAAAGACAAAGCGAATTACGGTTAAACTGTTCATCGACTCATCTGCAGTTGTTATTTTCATGGTGGGAGTCCTAATTTCCCACATCAATGAAATAATCAGCTTCGCACAGCAGTTACGAATCATGCTCAGCAAAATTTTATTTCATTCTCAGACTGCGTGTAATTTCCACTTGAAGATGTGAGTTACTTTGTCAAGTTCGCTTTGAAAAATTTTTGAGATTTACTTAACCACGGTCTAAGAATAGAGAGAGCCAATGGCCACAATAAGGTGTGAGACCAGTTGTTAAACTAGTATGGCTGGGTTTCTCGCAAAACAATTGCTAACCCTGTGGTTTATCAAAATTAGTGTGATGGTTGCAAATCTGCTCAAAGAAAACTTTACAAGCATCTAAATTTGAAAACCTGTTATGGACCCCAGGGTCGGCCATTGCAAGTGCGGGGCCCGATTGGAAGCACTTTTGCGGGGTCTCATTCAGTGGCGTGTGCAGAAATTTTTGAGGAGGGGCATCGTGTCGTAATCATAGAAATAAGTTATGTGAAAAAGCTAGACCCGAAAAGGATAATGCCAAGCAAGGGGTGTCTGGGTCATATTCCCCAGTTTCATTTCTCCAGCAGAAACTTTCCATGTCCGTTTCACGGACATTTCCGTGACACCGAATAAAACCTGAGTTGTTACACTCAATACCTCCTCTCTGCCCAGGAACCTACCGCAGTGCGCGGCAGGCCAATTGGTTATGTGTTAAATGAAATTAGCAACACTGCTTGATATAATCATCCGGCAGAGATAAGATATGATAGCATAGCAACAAAACCTCAACAAATGTAAAAACGTGACAACAGGACATCACACAAAAACTCCAGTGCAACATAGTATTATAATGCTGCAAAATAATGTCAAAGTCGAATGAAACAGACAGATGGGCTGTGGAGTCGGAGCCCGAGCCCGAGCCCAAGCAACTTTGGTTGACTGCAGCCGGAGTCAAATCAGAAACTTTTACATGGTGGAGCCGGAGCCTGAAATTTGGGTTCCGGTTCCACAGCCCAGGTTTGTGGGGCAAGCGAGTTAACTTACTACGGGACGAGCGTGGTTTGCCGTATGTGTACATAGTTATCCTCGTTTACACGGGCATGGGAAGGGGGGGGCAGGGAGACTGACTGAATTTTGAAATTTGAAAAATGTTTGTCTTTCAGTTTCGTGTTGGTAAAATAAAATTTATCCACTGTTGGCCCCCCTGGAAAAATGCTTATAACCATCACCTGAAAAAGGCCACTATTGTCCCTCTCCCCTGTAAAAATCCTTCCGACGCTGAAGCTCGTTTATGTGTAGATCTGGGTTTCTTAAACTTTTTTGCGCATATTCCAATATATCATTTTGCGACACTTCATCCATGCTGGTGTAATAATACAAGTGTACAAATAAGACAATGATTATCAGTTTTCGACGGACCAAATCATTTTGGAGCCGGAGTTCGAGCCAAAAACTTTGGACGCCTAGCTGGAGTCGTGCCCTGCTTTGGCTATTGTAGCCCTATGATAGGCCTACACAAAATTCAATCGCGAAGAGGAACTGATTTTTCGTGTTTTGGTAGACAATGCAAGGAGTTGCTGTAGACTCTTATTGCAAACAAAACAGCCACAATAATCGAAAACATTATTCAACGTTTCGGCTTATGCGTAAGCCATCATCAGGAATGAATGAAATGCAACAGTTAGAAAGAAAAAATAGGGATGCAATTTTAAGGCATTCGTACTGTATTACGTCATATAGACCATTGTGTTAAAAAGCAGTAAGGGGATGGATGAACCATCGATGTTGAGATCTGGCTGGTGTTGCTGTAGCAGAAGAGACTCGAGCAGGTGAAGTTTCTTCTGACCGACGATGCTTCCCAATATTTCCGGTTGCTTGAAGTTAAAACGGTGCGTGGGATTGGCCAACAGATTTTTGCAAAACTTGAGAACGTTGATCAAATTTGTGTTCGTTGATTCGGGTTATTAAATTTCGGCGAGTCTGTCCAATGTAATTTGACCCACACGTGCTTATTAGTTTGTAGACTACACTTGAGCGATGAAGATGTTTCCGCTTGTCTTCATATGTAAAAGATTTTTCAACTTATTACTTTCATGTACGAAACGAAACTGCAAGGGCATGATGGCATAACGGTGTACACGTCTTCGCATTTCTCGCCGGACTTCATAGGAAATTTCCCCGAGGTAGGGGAGACGCATGCTGATGGTGGTTGTCATTGGCGGTTTTTTCGTGTAGTAATTAATGGAAGTTTCATGTTTCTTGTTGAGGTATTTCATGATGCAGCGATCAAGGTATACTTTGGGGTATCCGTTTTTGATCAACATGCTTTTAGTTTTCATGAATTCATTATGTATGGCATTACATGTGCTGGCGGTTTTATAAGTCCGGTCAAGTAATCGAAACAAAAGATTTCTTTTTTGGTGACGAGGAATTAAAAAAATTGTACACCGCTATGCCACCATGCTCTTTCAGTTTCGTTTTGTACATGAAAGTAATAAGTTGAAAAAATATTTTATGCGTAAAGACAAACAGAATCATCTTCGTCGCTCAAGTATAGTCTACAAACTAACATGCACGTGTGGGTCAAATTACATTGCACAGACTCGCCGAAATTTAATAACCCGAATCAACGAACACAAATTTGATCAACGTTTGTTGGCCAATCCCACGCACCGTTTTAACTTCAAGCAACCGGAAATATCGGGAAGCATCGTCGGTCAAAAGCAGGGGCGATCGCCCCCCTGAAACCTACGTAAGTAACTTTTTTACCACGATTTTGAACAATTCGGAAAACAGCATGCGCGATATAAGGCCATTTTGCCGTCCGTTGTTTTGTCACTGCAGTATTGTGAAGTATACTTCACCTCTCTTACAGTAATGAACCCGTAATGAGAGTTGATTGCCAAATATCACAGATATCGCCCCCCCCCCTAAACTTACTGGCTGGATCCGCCCCTGGTCAGAAGAAACTTCACCTACTCGAGTCTCTTCTGCTACAGCTACACCAGCCAGATCTCAACATCGATGGTTCATCCATCCCCTTACTGCTTTTAACACATAACGGTCTATATGACGTAATACAGTACGAATGCCTTAAAATTGCATCCTTATTTTTTCTTTCTAACTGTTGCATTTCATTTATTCCTGATGATGGCTTACGCATAAGCCGAAACGTGGAATAAATAATGTTTTTGATTATTTTTCGTGTTTTAGCAGTAGCACTATCCTTCAAAACTTGTCCGAGTTTATGCCTCTGCTAATTTCGGATTGAATGTGCACAGTCATCAAACTACTTAGGCGCTCTCGCTGGATTGATGATCTCAAACAGGTTTTCAATTAGTGTCAGCTTAGAAAACTCCTTTCTCTGGATGCACGGTCGCTGGGCTGTCAATTGTAAATCTTGAGGGCAACGAAAATTAGGGAAAGAGTCTGCCTCATCAGATCCTTGCGAGGGAAAATGCATAACGCTAATAAAAGACCGACTAAGCAGCACACATTTGCAATTACGAAATAAGGTTAACTTTCAAAAGACAAGTGGTAGAAACTGTTGCAACAGCAATAACCTGCTAAATTCGTAACGCTTACAACTGAAACAGAAAACAGCTTCAAACTTAAACCTTCTCTGCCTTAAGTTGCTGCTATTGAAAAGACTATGCCGCATATCGAAAAACAACGATCACTGTTATGATTCCAGAACGAATTTTGATGAGGATCTTGGAAAAACGCGCAGTTCACTTTGATTTTCGTTGACAACTGGTACCACGCATAACACACTGTTGTTCGCATCGGCGCTACACACTCAGCTTCAATAGAAAGTATAAACTTGGGTAGGTTAGTAAGCGTGGCGCGGGGCCCGATTGGAACCAACCGGTCCAATTCCCTAAAGGCCGGCCCTGATGGACACATTCAAGAAATCGAATAACTTGCCAAGTCTGTATCCAAAGCTAAGTGATAAGCATTCTCTGCGTCACTCTTGGGAGTGTCCACTGATTACATGCGATGATACGATTGCACTCAAGTACACCGATGTGCAGTGTGAATTTCCACGCCTATTTGTTGAGAACAAGTGAACAGAAAGTTGAATATAAACAAGAATTTCCAACAATTCTGGTCTTTGGCTGGTTTCAATATAAAAATAACTTAACCGCGCTACACGTAACAACGTACGCGGTCTCTTACGAAACTCTGCAGTCCTAAACTTAAGGTCTCTGTGATCTAAAATTAGTGCTTGGGTAATTGTTTACGAAACTCTATCTATGAGGACCGCAAATCTAAAAAAATCGAGAATCATGATTCCACATTTTTAATAAGCTTCTTCCTGATCGGGTATTCGCACATGAAGTCCTGTATATCGTGCAAATTTTGTAACAAACTCGTCGCGTCGTTTTACGTAAAATAAGCAAGTAAAGTTCTATCAGACAATCAAAGCTGGTTCAGATAAAGGGATCCATTTGTGGCGGCCAAGTAATGCATTCCAGCAAAGCACCATGGTAAATTAATTTAAGTTTGCCCCATTCGATATTTTCCTTATACATTGCAACATTCTTACAAATTTTGTTCGAACAGCGCGTTTAAAATCAATTATTATTAACTGATATTGTATAAATGCAAATTTGCGAAGAAAAGCCTAAGCCAAGAGTTTCAAAGCAGTGCTGAAGATTTAGATGACTTACCAACTGTTTTTTCTTTATTTCAGTGAATGTTGTGCGAAAAACGCCGAAGTACGTATTTTCTCGCTCAACTAACTTCTAGTGCGGTGACACTGAAACTGTGGAAGAAACCGCTTTTTTTCGAAGTCAGTTGGATAATTCTATCCCGGCTATACATCCGTAAAAACAAAGCAAAGATGCACTTACCGCAGTGAGTCACAGACATTTGCGCCAGTCGCAGTGACAAGCCAACAGCCGAACCAAACAGCATTAAATCTCTTGTCGCTTGCGGCCGCCCAAAGCAAGCATCAACTCGTCAAGTGCGATAGAAGTGCAGAATGACAAGACACAGGAACGCAAAATCCAGTCTGTGCGTCGCAAAAGCGTGTCGCACACGAGTCGCCAAAGCCTGGAAGCGTCTGGAAAAACAGATGATTGAAGAAGCAATTCACAGCACAAAAATGCGATCGGAATACGGAATTGAGAAAGCAAATTGGACCTGCGGTTCCATTTGCACGTCTTGGCGACGTCAAAGCAACCAAGGCGATTACACGTAGACGACAGGGCCGTGTGCTGGACGTCTGCATCAAGTTGGAGACGCACACGACGAAAGCCAAACAAGACAGAGGATTGCGTCACGGTTTTTGTGACAAGACAATGGCCAAGTCGTGGAGTAATGGTCGACTACACATCTGTGGATTTTGTCTTTGTCTGCAAATTGAAGGTTGTGGTCGTTTTTTCTCTAAATGACCGTATTTTTTTACTTTTAGGCTGACCGACAAGGTGATGCACAAAGGCAGCCTGGCCAGTCAGAAAGATGTGTTTTGTTGGAACTGAGTGAAAAGAGGCCGACCTTTTTTGTTCATGACTGAAATGTCTAGCGAGAAGAGTAGCAAGAAAAGTTCAACGAGACGAGTGCATTTGCTGTTTTATNTCTTTAAACGACCTCTCAGTCATATGTGATAACGTATTGATGGTGGAATTTTTGTACTGTTCACGCAAAATCACGAAATTATCTNGGGCTTTGGTTATGACGAACTATTAAATTTTTTTCTGTGACTTCAATCCCCACAACAGTACCGTTTTAAATTTGAAAACATGATAACCTGAAAATTGCAATTTTCAAATTATTATTTTTATTTCCAGAATAGTTATTCTGTAAACAACTACTTAAAAATTATTTCAGAACCAATTAGACTGTTAAAAAGACAACAATGAATACTAAAATAAGTTTTCAACATGAGTGAATATCATAAGTTTATTTTTATTGATATTTTTATAGAAATATCTCTTTTTAAAGTATTTTTCTGCTTGTACATAATTTTTTTTGTATGTTCGAGATGAAAAGACAAAATCACTTCCTTGGGTAAGAATACGTATTGCATATTTTTAGCCGAGCTTTCACCAAAATCAGTAACGGTGCAAACATATTACAACCAAGCAGTAGTTGAGAGCCAAAGAAAAAGCCGGGAATACTCCAGTGAAAAGGAAAATAAACCTTGTTACAACGATGATGGTTAAGAATTTTTTTAGAACATTTCGCATGAAACGAAAGCAAATACAGGATTTTGGGTCCCACCACACTTAAGTAAATCAACGTCATTCAGTTTCCAGCACCGCGTGCTCTCAATGCACAGCTTCATAGAGTTGCTATTTTTATAACTTTAGTTGCGGGAAAACGGCATTTGTCTCGCGTCACCAGTCAGCGCAACAACGTCAGAACAGAACAAAGCAAAGGAGCATTTGCATCAGTTTAATTTACTTCACAATTGACCCGTGCGTAAGCCTACTAACAAAAGTCTAACTTAGCATTTCCGTACGAAGTCACGCTACCGGAATGACCTTCAGATCGCTTAAACGTTAAGCAAGCGCAAGAAAGTGACGACCGTAAGTAACCCATGCTTTTTCGTTTCGCTCGAGATTCATCAAATTGTCTTTTGCCAAATGCAAAAGGGCGGGTTTTTATTCGGGGTCGCCTGGAGTAGTTCAAGCAAAACGAAACCTTTCTAGTTTGTGACGCCAGCTACGTGCTGAAAACGAAAACGATTTGCCTAGACATAAGACTCAAATAGGCACGTGCAGCTGCTTCAATGAAAAAGATCCACTCTCCTTTAGCCAGGTCTTTCAAAACAACACAGCATGCATGGAAAACGAAAGAATAACTTTTTATGCAAAAAAAAGTAAGTTAACATGGTGTGACTGATGTCGCCTGATCGCAGTTCCTAACAACGTTGCGCTGCTTCGCACGAGCGTTGCGCAAAACCAAGATCCCCAAACAAAATATTTATCAAAACGAGTTTTTTTGGAGCACTGCATCAGTGATATTACGCAGCGCATATAATTTACTTTCTGAAGAGCTATCGTCAGCTCTTCGTATAACGCAAGGGTCACCAAAAGTTTTTCACGGCGGGCAAGATAAGGGAGAGAATGAGTGCGGACCGATAAAGTATCTTTGCTCAATAATATGTAGTAAATACACGAAAGATAAAAACAACAAACATATTTATTTATTAAATTTTTGTCAAAGAAAACCGAACTCCTTGCTCAGACGACCTAAAATCGGTTAATAGTATCTATACATTTTTCTTGGCAGATTGCCACGTAATTTACGAAAAGTATAAGTGGGGGATCACATGACAGCTGGTCTGATCGCGTGATAATTATTTCGAGGTGTATTGCGGGATCAAGCAGTTGTTTTATGTTGCCATAAATTCCATGCTTCTTAAACCGTTTTATCCCGCTGTGAAACGTACTTTTGCTATATCTTAGTCTTTTTGCAATCCGATTTTTTTGAGTCTTTTCACATGCAAAAGTTGCTCAACAGCAAGAAACCATCAGATTCGAAAGCGGTGTCAATAACGGAACACAGAAAATTGGCTCAGCGGTTGGGACAGAGGATATGAAAGGTCTGCACCTTCTGGGTGGTGGAAAGGAAAGTTTATTTGCAGAGTCCATAACAAAGCAGCAGTGGATTTCGGTTTTGCATGAATTGAAAAATTAGACAATCACCTGTATTTGGATTTGTTAGACCAGTGCTTCCCAAAAAGGAGTGCTCGCACGCCTGGGGGTGAGAGGCATCATTCCAGGGGATGCGAGAAGCGTCCGTCTTAATGACAGGAAATTGGTCTTATTATTTTGTACATATTTTAAGCAAGTGATAATTATTTTTGTAGAATAAGAGTGTATTCAAATGTTAATCTATGTCATTCATCCATTCTTGTCCATATGTTTCATTTTCTTTACATAATAAAAATTTTTAATTATTTTCTAAACGGTTGAAAGAAAGTTCTTGATTATAAATTGTAGGAGGTGCGAGGTCAAAGCAAAATTTTTTCGGGGTGCAGGAGTAAAATAGGTGAGAATCCCTGTGTTAGTCAATTTCTATTTTCTCCATCGACATTTGAAATGCAAATGATTTGCAATAATGTGCATCGTTTTCGTTTAGCGTGGACTGAACTACAACAAATTAATTATTCAAGGACTGGGTGTACATTTCATTCAGATTTGAAGGAAAGCTGTTTCGAAAGTTGTCTTTTACAAGCATGGTTCAGTGAATAAAAGAAAGTCATCCCATAAACTTGCTCAAAATAAAGAAGAGAGAATGACGCTGCGCAAAAAAAAAACAAAATAAAAACTTTTCTGACTTTTTCAATGCACTTTCAAGTTGCGTTCAGTTCTAACGAAGACGTTTATCAATGAGCACCAAAGTTAATGCGTGGTGCATTTTCCCATCAGAGTAAAACAATTGTTTTACAATTTGAAACAAGCAATTGTTTTGCAACTGTTTGACTCTGACGAAAACACACGCAGCATTTTTGGAAAAACTGAGGAGTTGGTATATTTCTTTGAAAACTTTTCTAGATAATGCTTTGATAGATTGTATGAAAATTATAGAAGAATTTGAAAATCGCTTTTTATTATTTACTTACAATATATGTAAGGCTTTGCAGTTTAAGCATGGGAAGTGATCGTGCTTCTCAAAATTGAAATGCAAACTCCATTATGCGTCATTGCATTATTTACTCGTTCCGAGTCTCGGACCTGCAATTTTCCTGCTGAGTACAGCTCGTCTCAAACCGAAGCATAGCTTGCAAAACTGCCAACGACATTCCACGTGTCATATAAGTTACTGCGACTTCGCACACAGTCTACAGCAGGGGTTCCCAAACTTTCTTTGACCACGTACCCCTCCAGGATTTCAAAAGATGAGCATGTCCCCTAAAATTTTTTATGACAAAAAGGCTGAGTAATATAACAAAAATCCAGCGAATTTTAATAGAACTTTTATATTTTACAATATTTTCAAATACACAATATAAACATATATTTCCCTCTTCTATTGCTAACCTTAAATGTACCCCTTCGGATAGACAAATGTACCCCTAAGGTTACATGTACCCCAGGTTTGGAACCCCTGGCCTACAGGCTGTTCAGAAAAAAACACCACTTTGCGAACACGGCCAACATTGAAGTGACAAACACGAAGTGTATTTTGTTGTGTTCAGAAGAGAAGTGCAGCTTTAAAGCAAAACATGCAACCCATCCATCCAGCGGAACGATCAGAGGCGACAGCTTTGGTTGACCTCCTTCAGCCGCAAGCTGCCACAGCGGAATGCTGTCTCTTGCACGGAAATTTAAGGTAACTTAAGCCACTTTTCGGCTTTCTTTTCTTCGCAAATGGTTGTAACAGTGACGGAAGCTCAAACAATGGCGAAAACAAGGGTGGTGATCGCAAATGAATGCCTGCTTGCCCAAGCCTAAACTGCGGTAAAAAGCCTAATCTCTGTCCAGCAATCTTTCTCTCATGACGTTATCTTACCTTTTGAGGTACAAAAGAGACTTTCTTTGATATTTCTAGCAAGACATCCCCTGCGGCTATCATGCTCGAGCTGCTTTGTGCAGCCAATGACGGCACAATGCAGAACGCATGCGCCAAGGGTATGAGTTGTTTGTTAGTCATCTCTGTCACCGCAGCACCATGCGCTTGAACATACATGGGAAGCACAACCGTTCTGTGACCTAGAAAGATTAACTTTTTCACTCTTTTTACGGTACATTTCGTCGCGTAATTGCAAAAATGTATTAAACTGCGAGGCTAACGCTGTAAAAAAACTGTTAACAACAACAAAAAACACCAAAACTGCCTTAAAGAATCTATGCGAAACTTGGCAAATTTCGTGAGCGGCTGGCGCACAGGGTAAATATACGCAACACACACCCGGCCAGTTTGATGACAGCGTGTCGAAAATAGGGCAGTCGTTTCCAGCTTTCCAGCGTTGCACGATTATTCAGATTGAAAAGGTGCTGACTACGTTGGTAAGTACACAGTCACCAACAGAGGAAATGTACCGAGTGTTACCAGAAAAACAGGATCTTTGCATTTATTTGCAGTCAGCAATAACTCTGTCAGAAAAGTTGATTGAAATTAACTGGTGTGACTCCAAACAAATTGCTACATTGCGTATGAAGCAACGTCACATTTGCGTTGTCTCTTGTTGCAGATCAAGGGTTGACAAAAACTGGTTTTCCACAAAACGAACGACTTGCTTTGAAACTCACTTGATTGTGTTGTACATCAGTGGTGTAGTCAGCCCAAAACCTTTTTGGGGAGGCCAAAACGCTTGATTTTAGGCGAGCAACAGTACTTTGTTTGGGATGCCGCTTCTCAAAGCACAAAATGACTAGACATGCTAAAAATTTGGGGCGGCCCATGACCTCTTGGCTACGCCTACGAGTATGTTGTGCATGAACGCCACAAGCTTGCTGTGTTAGCCTGGCATAGTTTCTCTTGAATGTGAGTTGGAAAACGCTAACAACATGTATTTGGCTTCTCGTCTAACTGGCAAACTTCTGTTCACGCTAAATGCAATTTCCTTCAGGATTGTTGGTTTTAAAGTAGAAAGGATCGTCTGCATGCACTGTAAACTGTTTCAGACGAAAGTACGCGATTGAATCCTGATCGCGCTGCATTGCTGCAGATGCAACTCCCATGAGAAAGTTAGAACATTTTTTCTTGGCACCAGAATGGTTTTTGTGTAATTGAAAGCATCCAATCTTGTTCAGCGCGCCCTGCCAAAATCACATATTCAGTTTGTTAGTGGATTATGCCAAGTATTTGAAAAAAATTGTACCGTTCACAAAAAAATTTGTGGTGAAACAGGTCAGAAGTTTATCATGCAAATCGATGCTGAGGCTTATCCAGTCTTGACGCCTGGGTTGGCGGCAGTAGGCAGAANNGAACCAAAAACAAATTCCAATTGTTCATTTACGTTATTTTAATATAATATTGTCTACGCCAGTATTTCCCACATTTTTTAAGCCACGTCCCACCTAATCATCTCCAAACTTATGATTCCCCCTGAGAGATAAAAGTTTTCATTCAAAAAGCCAACTAGTATGTAACTGGTGGAAGCCTTTATCATTAATTCTCAAATTGCCCCACTGCCCCCTTTAAACGTCAAACTGCCCTACTATGGGGCGTGCATCCCTCGTTGAAATCACTGGTCAACATATGTATTGCCTTGCCCTCGATAGGCGGTAGCTGAAATCATCCAGAAGCTGGTGCATCCGTACGCAAATGCAATACAGAGAATTCGAAGATTTCGAGCTATCTTGATTAAACCACTCAATTTTCAGGCCTATACTTTTTCTGCCTTTAGTGATTTTGCAACACGCCCTACTCCCTTCAAAGATGCATTTACAAATATGCTGTATTTACTGGTATATCCTAAACGCTTGCCGTGTAGATATTTACGGTCACATTATCTTTACTCGGCACTGTACAGTGTGATTTTAGTCGATAAAAACTCAAATGCTTTCCTCTAGCAACGTGTCACGCTTATCAAACGCACGATTTTGATTTTTTTTCTCGCAAATGTGCAATATGTGAAGGTTAACCTGAATTGACGAAGAGCTTTCAACACCATGGTGCGTTGCTCTTTTCGAGGATCCCGAACGTACCTTGCACCCTGGCTCATAATTAAACCATCATGCACGCTACGCCGTAATTTCCGCGTAAAGTCTCAGTCATGGGCGTCGGAGGAGGAAGCACGGGGGTTTTGACTCCTTTGATTTGGAAATTTTACATTTTTCTGTTACGTTTTTAGCAGAAAAGGCTGTTTTCTTAATTTCGAGAGGGAAAAATTAAATTTCCCCAATTTTGGTCATCCCCTTGGAAAAATCGTTTTGGATACCTCTGGAAAAATCCACTATTGGCCCTCCCCTGGAAAAAATCCTTCCGACGCCAATGGCCTCAGTTATCTTTAGTGAGTAGGCTACTTGGTAGCACTGGAGGTTCCATCGGCTTACCACCAGCGTGCAAGTATGGGCGCCCATCGACCACTCGTGACATTCCAAAGTAAGTATAATGAAACTTAATAAGACAACGTTGGGTTCTCACCCGTTGAATGAGGTAATGTTCGAAGTGATTGCAGTATTACTACCGAAGCTGCAGGATATTTTTCGATATTAGAATGAATATAGTGTCAAATTACATTTACATGCGAAATGGTCCGGTGTGTGATTACGCCATAGGATTACTAGTAAAAACTTTACGACACGAGACTGTGATGAAAGGTACATGCACTGTGCGTTGGAGTCGATGATATTTGCAATTTTACCCGAAGCCGGAGTTTTGTTTAAACAAAATTAACTGATTCCCATTCGGATAGCGCAGTTCAAACACTCAAATTTAAAACTGACTATGCAGCGACGTTTAATTATGTAATTACAATACAATTATGATGCTTCACTTCGAGATAGGTCGTGATTACTGGGAAGCTCTTGTTGAGCAAAGGTCACTGTTGTTGTGCAATAAATATGATACAGACAACTGATTGTTCCTGACAGACATTGGATTTCTTTTGTGTACGAGATGTTTCAACACTGCTAATATATTCAGTGCCTAGCTTTTTGTATCATTCTGTTCTATCTGTATTGGTTGAGTGTGTACAAGTTGTGGCTATGGAACTGCCCTCATAGATGTGTTCGCACCCGGCTTGCCCAATAATTGTATCGCATATACTGTGACATTGCTCCGAGATACAAACGTTTCCTCAGACAGACAAAATTGCGTCTCATACTGTACTTTCATTTCTTGTAGGCGTGTGCAAAAGACAATAATCCACTGTTTTTCAACATTTTACTCTTACCGACAATGGGATGCATTGCGTTTGCCGCTGGAGCATTGGTGGAGATGAAGAAAACCTTGTGACTAAATGCTAGCTGTATATCAAAGTAGGCATTTACCGTCAATGGCCAGCAATGTGAGGCGACATCTGAAGAGAAATCACGTGGATATTTATAATGAAGTTGAAGAGTCGTACAAGAAAATTGAGGAACAACCTAATTAAGTGCTTGCAACTCGAACAAGATAAGCTTTGATCAGGTGGTTAATGCATTAAATTATTTCTTCCAAGTGAGACAATTACAATTGCCATGAGTGCAATTAAATGTCGTGAAGTGTAACTAATTCGATTGTCCACAACACCGTTTTATTAAGCTTTTTCTACATCTGCATTTCAAAGTCGGAACGGCGAGATGTCGCGAAAGTTTTCAATATATTTGGACAACATTAATAATATAATGGTGAAAGAGGCAAGCAAACAGAAATCAGCATTGAAAAAGATACTTGCTGGAAAATTTGTATACTTGAAAATGGATGCATCAACTAAAAAGACGCAGGAAGAACGGGAATCTGCTATGGTGGCTGTCAGTATCACAACACAAATCCAGCGCTATGGTGGAAGGCATGAAAAAATCCATGGTGCGGAGAGAAGCAAACTTGTTTAAGAATAACTCGTGTTTTCTACGAGTAGCATTCATTAATTTAGGATTAACCCAGTCCTTAAAACATTTGTGGACTTTCTGAGTTTCTAGGCACAATAAATACAATGCTGACTTCTTGTGAAATTTACAAGTTGGTTCCACTACCTATTTTGCATGTCAAACGTAATACAGCGTGCAGGTTGTTCTCTTTTGCTGCATCCGTCGCGGATATTTCCACATAAAGCGTTACTTTATTTTGGGAAACTTTGGTTCAAGCATTTCAATCACAATGCTTGATAATAACATAACAGGTAAATTCAGTGCCGGATTAAGGTAGCGCGGGGCCTGTAGCATTTCAAGAGCGCGGGGCCTGTAGAATTTCANGAGCGCGGGGCCCTACAGTAAGTTAAAAAACATCTCAACACCTGCTATACCATAAAGTGTGTGGGCAAAGCATCCGTGTTTCTAGCTTCACTCTCTACATGCTCTATCAAGTTTGCATCGTGACATGACAGTCTGAGTGTATCGCACTGACCGCCAGTGTTGCCAGATGATTGTTACCTAAATCTTCTAAATGGTGTCACAAAAAATGCTAGATTCTGCTAAAGGTCTTGTCACAAATTTTCAGCTAAAATCTGCTAAAAGCAATGAAGTGTTGTTAAAAAATATGTCATTTTTAACATGATTAAATGAGACCTATAAAGTTACATAATATATTAATTTTTCGTCTTGCAGTGGCTCTCAATAAGCATCGGCTGAAAATGCTGATCTCGGCCAACACACATTTCGGCCCACAATTTTCTATCAGTCAACATTCATTTTGACTTTTTGAGCAACATAACTGCAGCTTACCTAGTTCTTTTTGTATGGCACACAGCTCGTGACGATCTCTTTCAAATGGTTGCATGTTTTTATACAGTAGAACAATGCTCAACGATAAACAATCTGAACATAGCTTCAGACCTACAATCAAGGGCGTAGCGAGGCTAAGTGCCGCCCGGGCCCACCATAAAAGTGCCGCCTTTCCACCTCTCAAATTTGCTTACAAAAATGTAACATGAAAGAAGATCATGTTTCGTGCTTATTAAAGCTATAAGGATTAATAAAGCATTTTGAAGATCGCAATCAAACACTCACAAACTGAAATGGGTCTTGCTTTCATTGTCGATTATGAGTGTTACTTTTTTTCTGCTTGTCGCACCCTTTTTTCACTACCCTAAAACCTGGCTGCTATCTCACAGATGTGCTAGCGACACGCAGATTCGCACTGCTGTAGTCAAAAGTCTGAAGTGAATAAGGAAGATCCAGTGTGGATTTTCTTGTAGGCGAATGTTGACTTTACTCGAACTATTTGGTGCAGTCTTCCTTTTTATTTGGTGTAGGATTGTATTGTAATGTTTCGTAGCTATAACAATTTAATGGCCAAAGAAGATAAGATTCAAAACATTCTGAACATTTTAGAAATGACCATTTTCTTAGCAATGGCGCAGCGAAAGATCTTGCGATCACCTGGTCCAACTGCACCATTTCTGCCATTCTACCATGTTTTAAAATTACTGACATTGATACTTGAAACAAATCTAGGAACCTCGTTCCCACACCTCTTTCTTAGCGCTACACCCCAAGGCTTCCTGCAATTACACGTGCATAGTGTTATTCCTTGCCTTCGTCCGTTACCAATGGAACCGTCGCCGGAAAGTCTTAAATAGGGAGGCTTTACGTTTATGCAGGGAGGCTTGACATTCTAAAATTTGATAAAAAATCCACTTATTTATAGTGTTTTATTGTTCAATTCGGGGAACTTGGAAATTTGTTTGGTGGGGGCTAAGCCCACCAAAGCCACCTGTGGCGACGGAACTGGTTACCAAGAGACATCTATTTCAAAACCTGTATTACCAAACCATGCCATATTCATCAAAATGACAGCAACACCTTTTCTAAGCTTCTCTTGTTGAAATGACTTTTTGCATGACTTCAAATGTGAGTATACCGTTGAACAAAGGGGATTCTACGACATTCGACTGCCTACCCGTTGGCTCTGATTTACTCTACTTGCAGTTCAAACTTACAATCTGAGCTCTGAGTTAGCCACGCAAACACATCAACTGTACTACCCGCTTCAAGAACGTCATTTTCCGACATCATTACGCAATGCGGAAAAACAGCAGTTACATTGAAACTAAGCAATTTAACTTTTGCAAAGTTCTTCACTTCAACCGCCAAAATTAAATGTTGATAACCAGAACCGTCGCCAGAAAGCCGTCAGTAGGGGGCTTTACGTTCGTGCAGGGGGGGGCTTGACATTCAAATTTGACAAAAATTCCACTAATTCATAGTGTTTCATATTTCAATTTGGGGGACTTGGAGCTTTGTTTGGGGGATAAGCCCACCAAATCTCCCCCGTGGCGACGAGAGTGTTGATAACCCCCTAATGACCAGGCGACAGCTTATGGCATTTATTGGAAATATCTCCCTGAACATTAAAAAATAGTATGAGATGTACCATGAAATGCCTTTTTATTTTTGGTGACGGCAAGCAGCGGTAAGCCAACGCCTGAACTATGTTTCTTGCCAGGGCGGTTTAGGTGAACACTTTTCCCAAAGAGCGCTGCGGCGAATCACTCAGTGGCCGTGGATCGAACACTCAACCCTCCGACTGAGAGGCGGACTAGCCATCGCCGCCCCAATGAATCGTTCGTCACCAATGCCTAGGTATTAAGTGATGCCATGATGTGCTGCTGGGGCGTTGTTAAGGAACCAACGATAGGAGAAAATGGATTAAGCTAGCCTTGACTATTTGCCCTGATTTCATGCAGGGCCTTTTTCATCAGATTTTCAGAGAAGGGGCAATATAAACCTCGAAATACCATTACAGGATCAGTAATGTTTGCTAATCTGCGGTCGAATGTCATCTTTTTTCTTTCTTCTAAAGATTCTTGACTGGGATGGGGAAACGGCTTTGTCTGGAGAGCAAGGTGTAAGGACTGGGGCGCAATTGCTCCCCAAGTAAGGGTGTCAAAAAACCTGATTTCAAGACAAACACCGGGGTACTTTAGTACACTGGATTTGACCCAGATTTTTGAGTAAACATTTCATCAGTTTGCTCACTCCACATGTGCCTTTTTAGGGTAGCCTACCAGTCTAGGACTTCGAAACACAAAAACTGAAAAGAGTTAGACCGTTTAAAACTTTATTTAAGACTAATAAAGAAGAGTTAGAAATTTTGAACTGCTTTCAAAATTTAATTTTTATCAACAAAGTGCCGCCCCAAAGAAGGCGCCGCCCGGGGCCCATGGACCCCTGCCCTTGTTGAATCAGCAGAATAGGCAGTAGGTACTGAGCCAACTTTTAAGTTCTGAATCTTGCAACCACATATGTCCTAAACTTTTGGCAGCTTCGGTTTACCAGAATTTTTTTACCAGACGTCACTACTTACTAGCGTAACTGAACCACTTGGAAATAACGTGCCGTGGAATAAAAACATATTCTACCAATCAGGATCGTCTCCAACGGGGGGGGGGCAGTGGTGTCTGGACCCTCTCTTCCCCCCATTTCATGTTTGGCCCCTCGATTGCTGCATACATCCAATATTGCATTTAAAAGATGTGGCCCTCTTGTGGTTTTGGCTCCCCCCTGCTGCGAAATCCTGCCGACAGGCCTGCTACCAATGGTGTCTTTCAACCTAACGCGCTCACTAGGCACACAGGCAAATCATTTAGGCTTCACCAAGTCATCCAATTTCTTGTTATTATGATACAATTATCTGCTTGAAACAGCTTCTTTGCATCATAATAAAAATTCCAAATAGTTGCAGGCAGCTGGTTGCGCTTTGTCATGGTGCTACCTAATTAAAAACATTATAAAGAAGATCAGCATATTTTTTGATAAAGAAGGTGTAAAGTTTTCATCTTGAAAAACTGTTGGAACAGATTTTTGGTCAGGAATTTGTTACCTGCTAAACCTGCCAAATGGTGGGTGAAATCCTGGTAGAAAATCAGCTAACTGCTTCATTGAAAATTTTTCAGCTAATAGCGAGAAAATCCTGCTAGATTTAGCAGCAAGTCAGCTAAAATGGCAACACTGCTGACCGCAATCTTATGCCTTTTGTTACACAACTGTACAAAAACAATCAAACAAGAATTTCTGTACACAGACAGCGGTCAATTGAAAACCTTCGCTTACTACTTATGGCGATTTTTGCAAAATACTCACTTCTTAGACTGAAAAAGGTCTTATTAATATATAATGCAATAAATAAGATTTATTACAGAATACTGCGGGACCCCCAAAAAACGCGGGGCCCGTAACAANTGCTACATTTGCTACTATTGTTAATCCGGCACTGCGAAAATTAATTGCAGTGCAAAAATAAGTGTATCTTTACAATTTGTTAAANCGAAATTACTGCTNTGGTCTATGAAAATGGTGACACTCTGAAATTCCTGTTATATTGCTATATGCTGCACTATGTACACTTTTGTTATTTGAGACTGTTCATGTGTTTATTGTAAATTAAAACTAATTATTGCACTCTTCAATTCACACTTAAATGTAAGTATTCATCAAAATACTTCTGGGACTAGCTTATTACTGCAGGTTTACAACTTCTAAATTTGCAAAGACGTTATCGATTTCAGCAATCTTTGCTGAAAAAATAACTGCCTGGCAGAGTGCTAATTTTAAAAAAGTTTTTCCGGAATCAGAGTAAAAAAAGTTTGAAGTTCGATCCCGGAGTCGGATAAAAAAATTTCCCCCTCTGAAGCCCTGGATACACTTCGCAGTAAAAAGAAGACTTCTATATGAAACCGATATTTCGCGTTTGCAATATGCTACGTGATGCAAGGTGAGATAACTCAAGAGTATTTGCTGAAAATGGGCGTCACTTCACACAGCGCCATCGTCATTCACGGCGGAATGTGCTCCAAGCCGCGCCCACCTGTTGGATTTCTATTGTGAAACACTGATTAGAAGCTGTGGCTATGAAACNTCTTAATGTTTGTTTACAACCGTCGCCAGACAGTCGTCAATAGGGGGGCTTTACGTTTGTGCGGGGGAGCTTTGCGNTCGTTCAGAGGGGGCTTGACATTCAAATTTGAAAAAAATTCCACTAATTTATAGTGTTTCATATTTTAATTTGGGGG
>JGI24158J21664_10000420_pt1 | contig 37840 bp, 23 predicted proteins | sample Ectturendosymbi3_FD_21664 | JGI IMG/M metagenome (IMG submission 21664) | reverse complement strand
TTGAGAGCGCAAGGAGAAGCGCATACCCGGCCAAAGCATAACATCCTCGATAGTGAAATCACTATCGGAAGCTTCCTTTGGCCTAATGGGTTGAGGCGAAGCAAAATAAAAGCTGAACATGGCACTTGAAAATACCAGATTAAGCAACTTACTTTTAGCATTCGTTCTTTGACCAACAGCGATGAGGAGCAAGCACGCCACGAAGCGTAACATCATCTTGACTCAGAAAGTCAGTCTCTATTATTTATTACGTCGAAGTATCAGAAGTAGCTGCATGTACATCAAGTGACAAATTTCAAATCAGCGTATCAGCAGCAAATACCATGGTTTTCGTTTTAGAAATGAACTTCAGTAGTTTTCATTAGCCAAGCCACGGGCACATTTACAAGAACTTGCGTAGCGTGGGTTTCTATTCACGCTTCAGGTCATTTATTTTACCCGTGGAAGAATCTTTAACGCTAACGAATCAAATATTGACAGAGTGTTACGAAACAAGCATTCTCAGCTATATTTCAAACAGAAGCAGAACATTTCAAGCTTGTTTGTGTCTTCATAACACCTTCGCGCTCAATTTTCTTCAATAAAATATCTTGGAAATTTTTAACCATCTAAAATATTGCAAACAAGCACAAAGTAGGCTACTACTAAACAACACAATGCTTCTGCAGCACTTCCGATAGCCTAACACTGACAAGTAGTTAGCTCCTCACCATATACGTAGGCGATAGGCGCACACCATACATGGAGCTGTCGATTTGCAGTTGGAAAGCAACTAAATTACGGGCTTTTAACCTGGGGGGCCGTGAACCTATAAAGTGAAGGTGATTTAAGGGGTCCATGGATTTGATTAAAAAATTGTCATGCTTTGCACATTTTCGATTACCACTACGATGATTAAGCCTAATTTCAAAAATCGATTCAGGGTTTTTTTAAGGAAAATGTTAGGGACATGGTATAAACCTGTGGGCACCCGAAAAATCCAGACTATATTTCATAGATATTTCCCTTGATAATTTTCTCTGATTCTAGGGACCCGATTTTCAATTCCAGGGACCCGAATTGGGTCCCTGAAACACCTTTACAAAACCTTACGGGGTCTGTAATCTTTATAAGGATGCACTACAGGGCTCGGTTGCCCACAAATGTTTAAGAAACGCTGAACTAAAGCATAGACCACAACGGGTGTCACAGAATCTGATTACATCACTTCAGAAAATTTTGCCACATGGGACCACAGAAATTCGTATGTGATACACTGTTTAGAAATGAGACAAACTCAGAAAAATATTTTGTGAATTCTCGTAAGAAAAATATCCCTTGTAAGTAAAAATATCTTACTGTGTTGTGTTGTCTGACTGTACTTCGTAACAACCTGTTTCAACTGGCGTACACGATTGCTGTAACGTATGCAGTGACGGTTTTCTTTGTTCTTGAGAAGGCTCATGTTCAGTAAACAGCTATTATCAGCTGCAGTCCCACATATTACAATATGTTTCACGAAAAAAGTATGTTGGTGACAGCAGGTTCCGATAATAAAGAACTGGACATCAACTAACGGGAAAAATGCGCCAGCTCAAAAGATAGCTGCCACTGCGTTGCATTCCAGAGGAATGTTTAAATCCTGGGAAACCTAACCTTGAAAGGTCTCATGAGCATGTTCACAATTTAGCTGGTAAGTAGACACTTGGAACATCCAATCAATCTTAACACGACTTTGAAAAACTCTACGTTCCACTTGAAATCCGGGAATTGGAACCGAAACAAATAATAGCAAAAAGGTCAAACTCCTCCAGAGACAAACGTGACAAGCCCAAAATAATGTCAAGAAGGCATAGGTAGTGAGTGATGTCATATTTTTTGAGGCAATTTCTATAAAAGAATGTTGCAGTAAGAGCGATGTTTTAATTTGCACGACCTTGCGTTTAAACGTTTCAACCTTGGAGCTTGTACCTTTAAGCATGTACCTTTCTTTGAAATTGCTGTTGATCATCCGCAAAGAGTGGAAACAGTTGCTGCACGTAACTAATAAAAGTTTAAAAGGAAACGATTTTCTAAGGGTAACATCAATCTGTGGTTGCAATATCTTGTTAATAACCCAGTGTTGTAATACCAGAAAAATTGGGGGAATGCATCATTTTAAAATATGGGTCATCCCCTTCAAATCAGCTGAGAATTTCTTGTGTTGAAAAAAAGTTTTTCAAATAACAAAACCACACTTTCAGTGCCGCAAAACCCTTTCAAAAATGTGGGGCACTTTTCCCCCAACAGCACGATTGCAATGATCCTTCAGCAAGCAAGCATTCGTCGATAATGCGCCGCTTGTGGACATGCATTATATGATTCGTTTATGAAATTCTGCCCAAAGGTGAGTGGTTGGATTAACGACTGCCTAACATTTTGTTTTTCTGAACCACTATATCCGAAAAACTTGAGCCTCAGGTAGCCTATCTGCTTTAGTTAAAAGTTACATTTTTGCAAAGGCTCGCCGACGAACGAAATTGGCAACGATGGTCAATAAAGTTAGCAGAGTGCTCCGTTACAAGTACAGCATAAATCCTACAACCGTACAGATGCAATAATAAGCGCATAATTCTTTATTATTTTCCATCAAACCCAAAAGATCCACTGTTTGCCTTGGCTTTCAAACCGTTAAAGACAAATTTCATTGAAAATTATTCCGTTTTACATCATGTCCCCTGTATTTGACTGAGGGGTACCCGAGATTTTCTACGCCTTGCACCCCTATAAAAACTGGTAATGCTAATTTGGCAAACCCATGATTTACACCACCTAAAAAGTTATCTTCAACGTTTGTTGGGAAACCCTGGTCTAAATCGTTTCCATTTCAGGCGCATCAGCTCTGAAATGCTTTTCACCTCAAAATCTCCTGCAATTCTTAAAGAGACCGTGGTTCTTTTCCCAACAAATCGATGTTTTCATTATTACGTCGCATACAGCGGGCGTAAAGTTTCTCAAAATAATTGTCTTCAAAAAGCGTGGTATGAGAAAACTTCACACGTTGTGTTACTAATATCGAGCGGGAAAACTATCAGCTCTTTTTGTTTATCAATAAACAGCTCTGAATTATCCCGAAACTATGTGGGAGTGTACATGGACAGCCACCAAATCATTGCTTACAACCGCCAATGATATTACGAGTGCCAGCCATGCATACAAATCGTTCGCCCTGCGCATGCACCAACAAATGCTGTTCGGGCCACTGTTACAAAACGTAACCATCAGTAAAGACCTTATAGTCATATGTTTTTCAGGTACGATTACTCGCCAGAGGTAAAAAATATACCCTCAGTTGCCCGGCCCAGCTTAAAAGTCGCTTGGTGTTTCGTCACCTCACTACTGTGATCGCTTATCTTGCTGATACTTTAACAGTTTTGTACACTTTGTCCAGATAAAGCACACCACATGCAGTTTTTGTTACCAAACACTAACAAATATACTTTTTTGCCGCAAATTTGCGAAACGTATATAATTAGCATTTGCTAATTTTTTATACTTTTCAGAGTGGTCCAAAACGCTCCTGGCGCCTCACCCGGAACCGACTGCAACAGTTTAAATCGTTTTCTTAATAAGGCGCGGAACACTTTAAATACTGTTTCACAATGACCGAAAGCAGGAACCCTTCGAGCATTCGTCACAATAAGACTTCCTCGCCGTTCCACTCTCAGATCCAAAAGAGTGATTGCAACGCAGCGGTTTCCCGCAATCATTTAACGCGTAATCGCTTCCGGTTTGATGCAGTGCATGCTGTGAAAGGCACCCAAGAACACTGGGGTTTGATTGTAAGCACGAGGTCTCTGCTGCAACCTGCGTTGCCTGTCAGGTTTATCATAAGACCATGACACGCTGAGCTGCCTGAGATGGATGAGAAATTACACGTCAACGGCCAGCCAGCCTTCCTCTTCTTTTGGTTCAGATTCATAGACGCAGAAAAGCGGGGACGACAAACGCTTTCGCTCTCTTCCAGATTTTATTGAATGTCTGGCAGTCTCGGTAAGAACTGTGCAAAAGCAGGAACAAGTCGAGACAGCTAAAGTGAAAAAAACAATCAAAACAATCTTCGGGAGCTTGTCGACTGTTCCGAAATGTTTTCGCATTTTTTCACAAGCTTGCAAAAATGATGACCGCGCTTAATCGTGTGAAGATTTCAACAAAAATTCTGAAAAATCTGAATATAATTTTCTCCTTGCCGTGCAAATTTCTTTCTTTTGGTCTGTGTTCAGTCTAACGCAGACAAACGAAGAAACGTTGCCAATAGTTGCAATAATCGCACATGCCTTAAGTACCGAATATTCCTGATTTGCACAGAAATGCAGGTATCTAAAATTCCTAAGGGGAAAAACACTGATACAACAACAGGAAACTGCTCAGTAGTAAAGTGTCCGCCTCTCAATTGGAAGGTTGGGTGATTGATCCAGGACTACTGAGTGAGTTGCCGTAGCGATCCTTGGGCAAAAGCGTTCACCTCAACCGCCCGGCAAGAAGCACAATTCAGGCTTCGGCCTGCCGCCAATTGCCGTCACGGAAATTAACAGAAAAAAAACAACAAATTTTACTTCAGATTTGACAATTAAAATCGCCAAGATAAGAACAAAAACCTAGTACATTTGTCGTTCTGAGCAGCTTAACACATGCGTAACAAGATTAGCGCCTTAACAGCTACCACCCTGACCTTTGACTACGCTGTCGTGCACCCAACACAAAGTGTTCGTTGATAAATGAATCCCAAAAGTGAATTGTTTTGTCGTAATTCAAAAATTCTTTACTTGAAATGAAAAGGTTGAAGCAACCTTTTCATGAGGTATTCAGTTGAGGAGATATAAATAAGCCTTAGTATTCAAAATTATTTCAGAAACAGAAAAATCTGAAGCTTTGTCAGAAAGTGCTTCAGATTCTTTAAAAAGATTTTCCAAATTTTGCGACTTTGCTGTATTCTAAAGTTTTGATGAGTGCGGCACATCGTAGGACGTCTTTGCAAACTTTTTGTTTATGAGGCTGACATACCAGATTTCTTACAATCGCGTAAGTGAAGGGAGATATTACGTAGTGCAGCAGCAACCAAGGCACTCTACTTGCACTTCAAGGCTTCTCAACCACAGCAGGTTTTAAGCCTATTTGGCTTATATTATCAAAACGGATCCCGCACAAATACCGACAGAAATAACGTATGAAGCCTTTTATACAAGAGAATTAAACCACAACTGAAACGTGAAGTAAACAATGAAGCATTCTTTTTAAACAATGAACCATTCTTTTTAAACAATAAAGCATTCATTAAATTTATTATTATATCTTGCTATATAGAGTACCTACACTTTTTTTGGTTAAAGACGAGGATATTACACGAAATATTAGCATACATAAACGTTTACATCTGTAAAGTAGGTATGCCGTCATCACTTCTCTCAAATCCCTTGTTTGATCCATGGATTGAGCAAACGACTGCAGCCAAGTGGTGCGGCTCACTGGAGCCTGAAAGCCAAGAGGGACGAAAATTTGACGAAATCTGCCGAGTCCATACATGCATATGTAAAGAAAGCAAAAAAATGGAAGAGTAATGATGAGGAGGATGGCGATAACCAGAGAAATGCAAGACTTATAATCGACAGCGAACAACAAGAACCATTTCAGTTTGTGGCTGTAATGTTCAGGATGTGTCATTTCTTTTATTTAAAATTCTTGCAAGCAAATTTGAGGGGTGGAAAGAGTGGCACTTCCATGGTCGGCCCCGGGCGACACGAAGCCTCGCTACGCCACTGGGTGTCACTAACCCTTTAACAACAGAAAACATGAGCGCTTCGTTGATGTGAAAGGCTTGCGGTTATATTTGGTATTTTATTGTTCTTACAAAGCTCTGTATTACATCTAAAATTTTATTAAACTTATTTTAATGTGCAAGTCAAAATGTGCTTCCTGCCGCACGAGTGCGCTCTCTGCCTATAGTGTAAAACGTGTTAAAATTTGGCCAATTATTCTTTCGAAAATTGTTAGTTTTAAGGAAAATTTAAATTTTGGGCAAATCTGTCAGTTTAACTAAAACATGTATGCATGCAAACTGGTGAGAAAAAAGTGTTTGTAACAAAATTACTGAATGCCGATCAAAATGATGGTTTCAAAAATGTCAGCTTTTTTCTTTATTAGTTTTGTTTCGATTGTTTCTTTGTTAGTTTTGTTCAATATTATGTCCAAAGTTATACTAAACACGTACCAAGAGAAGCAAAATGCCCTTAAACATCGTGGCTCTGCTTACATGTTTTCTTGTTTTTTCTCAACGCTTTTTGTGCGTGACATCTACATTAGCAAAAACAGCCATTTTTTTCACTGAAAACGCGCTGTATGGCTCAGTTCAATTAATGTTATACTCGCGCTATATTGTTTTGTTTATAAAAGGTCGCATTGCTTAATTGCAGGTGCAAAATCGCTGGCCTGCGTCTAGGCGCATTGTTTAAGGTTCAAAATAAGTGTTTTTGTCTCTTTCACAGGCTGAATTGGCGTTGCGATTCCTTGAGTGTCCTTAGATAAGAGAAATGTTGCTTAAAGGGTGAATTAGCATACTGATCTGGCAGCAAGCAAACCTACAGTAGTATCGACGGGTTTGTGGTGCCTACTTTCATCCTCCTATTTCTTCCGTTTAACCATATTGGTATGCGAGCTTCTCGTGCAGGGGTGGGGGAACCTGTGGCCCGCGGGATAAATGCGGCCCGCGTGAAAGTTTAACATGGCCCGCATTAGAATTTGTGTTATCCAAGTTAGAACACAACATCGCGTCAAAACGATAGTCAATGACAAGCAGACACGCAGACAGTAAGCCAAGAAAAGTTACTCGCTCCTTGACATAGTTCCTTTGAAAGATAAAGATAAAATTTTAAGATGAAATTTATTGATTTTTGCGGCCCGCCAGCGAAATTCCACAATTCATGCGGCCCGCGATAGTAAATAGGTTCCCACCCCTGTTCTAGTAAATATGAATCCACTTTCGCATACCAGTCTTGATTCTCAACAAATGTCAGTTTCAGATTGTCATGTCATGCAAGTTCACTGTATTTTGTAGCTCAGCAATTGCAAATATGCACAGACGCGATCAGATCCAAATAAAAAACAACCCATCTTTAGGCGTATAAGTGTAAATGAGCGGTAGTGTTCTCGTAAACATACGGCCAGTGGTGAAAGTAAAAGTGAGCAACTTCATTGACAATAGTACCTAAAAAAGCTCACGTTGCACTGTCCCATTAAGCACATTTAAAAGTACAGAGAGTTAGTAACTTTCTGACACGTTTAGGCAATACAGTGCACGTCGTTGTTTCCAGTACGGGAAGATAAAGGTTTAACAATGATCTCAGGCAAATTTCCACATCTCGGGCACTAAGCTTCGAATAAAAACTCCCGCCAAAACCTCCCTTCGGCGTAAAAACAGCAGCACTTTACACGGGTTCTCTTGCACTCAAGATCACCAGCACCCCTGCTCGACGATACTGACGTCATGGATTCGATGACGTAATCATGGTATGTGTACGCAGAATCCTGACTACCGGTGAGATCATCACGTCGATGGTCAGTAGCAGACAGATCTGACAAACGCCGACAACGGTACGAGCGCTTCGCCGCGCTGTCGGAGCATGTTGTCGATTTCGTGTAAACGGTCGAAAAACGTGACAGCGGCATCGACTGCGAGCTTGTTGGTGAAGTCGTACCTGTGAAAAAGTTCGGTAATTAGCAATCAACTCAGGAAATAAACAGATGGGAAGCATAAAACTCTGCAATGCCAACTAAACAACTTGTACAGGATAGAAAAACGAACAAGGCTCACTTAGTGTTCGGCAAGGTCATGTCCAGGTTTTTGTTTGGGTTGTAGCGAACAAACACTCTTTGAAAACACCGGGTCCGGTAAATGTCGTCAGCAGCGAAAAAAGAGCCCTTTGTGACGTCGAGCTTGGGACTTGTGATGTAGGTGTTGATAACTGTGTGATTGGTTCTCGCATCCGATGCCACGTAATCAACGGGCACGAGAGGAGCTCTGAAAATCAAAAATGGCACACGAGATTAGCGAAAGCCACTGGCGTTACCGACGGGGCGACAGGGGTGCAAAACGCTGTCCCCTGGCAAGCCAAATGTACCGGACCCCGCTTAGCCTATATTTCGGTTCTAGTATTCTTTTGGTTTTCAGCAGGTTGTTGTTTGCGTTTTCGGAGTTTTTCCTGTGATTTCGGGTTTTAGTATAGACATCCACATCAGGTTTCACTGTCATTTCTGAACTTTCCCAGTGTTCGTTAGTGGGCCCCACGGTGGACAGATCCCCCTGCAGCGAAGTTTTCTTCCCTTGGCTCAAAACTGTTACGCCACTGGCGAAAACAATTAATGTTTTTGTACCAGCATTTGAGTTTATTTGTACATTCAAAGCCAAGAGTCTACAGCCTTGTCATAAAAATATTGATGTGTTTTCACCAAAAAAACTAAAAAACTGACTCCAAGTCTCCATCCAACAACTGTTTAACGTCTTACCTGATAGTCATGCATCCGTATCTGTTGGCGAAGAAACGAAGGAAGCTTTGGTGGTCGCAGAAATGCACGATCGCACAATTCCACAGGAGAGCACTAACGACATCCACAGCTTTCTGTTCTTCCAGAGACGGCAGCTGTTCTTTCAGTGATGCGGCAATTTTGATGTAGTCGTCTTCAATCAACGGCTCCAACGTTGCGACAAAGGAGTGCACCACTTTGTAGTACTACACCAAAAACAAAAAATTCGTTTGGTTCATGAAATATGGCCGAAAACTGACATCGCATATTTAAAGTTAAAACTGCCACACGAAAAAGCTCATTCGATAAACATTTAGCTATCGGCAAAGAAGAACTGATTTTGACTAATCGGCATGGGTGTCGGAAGGGGGGGGGATCAGGGGGAGCCATAGCCCGCCCTGTATGTTAATATTTGACATTTTTCTATTGCATTTTCAAGAAGAACGTTGTTTTTCAGTTTCTAGTGGGTAAAATGAAATTTCACCACTTTTGCCCCCACTGGGAAATCGTTTTGGCCACCCCGAGAAAAATCGACTATTGCCCCGCCCCCCCTGGCCCCCCTGGTAAAAAACCCAACGCCCGTAATAATCCGGCCAGTTTTTTAAACATTAAAGTTCTCTGGGTTTGAATCAATATTGTTTGACGTTGACTCCTTCTAAAACGAGTATTTTGTTGTAAAACGATAGCTTTCTTCAACCACAGTTGTGATACATAAATTGACCTCGGGTTTCCACTGTTGTATCATATTACCTTCCACAGAATTCTTACTTGCGTATATTTCAACATCACGCATTAAACCGCGGTTTCATTGTATTGACGACTTACCGCTTTCAGAAAATAGTGATAAGGCAAGTCTTCATCGAGTTCTGGGAGAAGCACCGACTGGTCGTAGTAGAATTTTTCACAGTTGGTTTTGACCCCATTCAAAAAGTCTTCGTTGTTGATTGGAAAACTCAACCATGGACGGAAAACGCGATCGGCCAGACTGCCTGTGTTGCTCGATGACCGACATTCCTGCGACAAGGAGACCTTCGTGAACTCTAGGCTGCAATTTAGTTGACTTGGCAAAATTAATTTCACTCCGGCTTAAAGCCCCGAAGAAAACATTACTGAAAATATGCCTTTTTTATGTTACTTTATAAATAGTTACACACAATTTTATTAGTGAACTGAAGAGGTATAGAGAAATGACCACCACGAGACATTTGTCCTGCACCCAAATGCGCTTTGTGCTTACTTGTTTCTCAGAAGGTGAGATCAATAACTTCTCAGAAGGTGAGATCAATAACTTTTCCTCCAGTTTTAACCCTTCTCTGCTGCTAACACTGCTGGTTTTCGAAAAATTAGCGGCCACTTCTGCAAATTTAAGAACCAAATTCCTTCCACTTACATGAAGAGCTTCGTGATTGATGCACTCGGTGAATCGCGTGTGAGGTTCAACCAGCTGTCGAAGAACCGAATCTTCTGGAAGCAAGCTTCGGACCTTGGACGCCATCAGGGACGGAAAGACGAAGTGAACGTGATTGTGAGCCATGCCTGGAGCAAAGAAAGTCAACTGTGCCTGGGCGTGAGCCTTGGCCAGGTCCCAGGTGCAGTCGTGCGGCTTGTGCACGCGGCCGCTCCGATCCACGATGCTTATTTTGTACTCCGGGTGCAGCCTTATCTCAGTAACATCCCAGTAAAAACCTTTCAGCATGTGATAGTTCTCGAGACCGAAGGGGAGGCGCCACACGACGTCAGTTCCTGGCTCTGCAGGAAAATGTATGTCAAGTTCAGCCGCCGATTCGTGAAAGAGTCAAGTGGACACGTGCGGAAAGACAATTGGACAATAAACTACCAAGATGAAAATAAATTAAAATGTTAACAGTCTTGCACATATAAGATTAACTTTTAAAACTTGTACAGACAACCACAAAATGTATGCCTATTGACAAAAAGGTTGTACAATGGCCGAGGACAACTACTGAGCAATGCAACATTCGATTTACAAATGAAATGTCTCACCTCCTTTAACAAGACCGTTGGCAAGAACCGTATTGACTATGGCGTGCCTCAGTACGTAATCAGCAATAAGTGGAACGTCCTGTGTTCCCGAAACCAGTTTGCAAAACTCTTTTAAGCAACCGAAGGTCAATTGCTTGATGTACGTGCCTGACCTATGTTGCTTGAAGTCAAGTGCATCATCGGTGGAAACGCGCTCTACTTCCACCATGCGCCCGTTTTTAAAATGAGAGTATTCCGCTAGAAGAGAGAAAAAGCACCACTTCTTAATTTGCGTGGAGTGAAAAAACGTATAACGTACTCTTACACAATATGTAAAAATCCAACAATTTCAAGGTTCTTTCAAATGCACTGGTAATATAGAAAGCAACACAAGTGGTGGAACCACTGTAGCTGTCTGTGATGTACCGCACGGTATACTGAAGAAGGGACAAATCTAGACTTGAAAATTTTAAGGACTCTAAAATTGCGCACAAGCATTTTGTCGGCAGGTGACCTAAAAATGCGCTTTTTATATTCAAATGAACTAAAAAGTATCACTTTTTGTGTCTGGCAAAGCAAGCCAATTTTCTTCCTTACCTTCTGTTCGTGGTGCCACAGCGAGACGTCTGATCTCCCTCCGCAGTTTCATGTGCATTACGATGTAACAGATTGAAATTGGAAGAGCGAAAAGGGCGAATACACAGCCGTAGATGAGGCTGGAGATGGTGGAAGCAATCCAGCTCTTCGACATTTCTGAGTGTGCGGTAAGTACGGTATAGTGTGCAACTATCCTATTGAAAGGCAGTGAATAAAAGCACATCGATACCTAACCGAGCTGCAAAAAATACACGATGATTTAGTTCATGCTTGATTTGATATCAACCTAAGTCCAACGTCATTTCTACAATTTTCAAAAAGGATAAAACACGAGACTGCGAGGGCAGGACCAAATTCGTTGCTCGCTTGCGTTGTATGAGGAAGAACATTTACAGGTAAAGAGTGCAAACTGCGCTGCCATATAACAATCTTTATATAAATCTTAATAGTGACTGCCGCGCTAACGTTTCATACAGTAACCACACGTGATATTAATAAGGTACTTCGCTATAAATGTTGTAACAAACATAGCACGTTTCTTCCAAAGCTATGGTAAAAAAGCGCTGCAACAAGATCTATTATCATGTACAATGAAAGCATAGGAAGACCAAACACATCTGCGGTGACCAATTTATTACTTCATATTGAAATACGGATCGCTCTATACATTCAGTACAACAGAAAACTTGCCGTCTTTACTTCCTCTTATTGCTTACTGTAGCATATAGAAATCTCACTGCAGCTTGCGACAAGAGCAGCCGCCGCTCAAAAGCATTTTGTCAAACACTTCACTTAAAGCAAATCTACTGCGACCTCACAACATTAACGAAAAATCTACAAAGAGCTTCATGCTCGGTCCGGACTTCTCCAAGTTTTCCAACACTGGTGATCGGTGTCCACCATCACCAACATCGGTCCTGGTGGAATGAACGTGCGCGTAAACTGAAACTTTTTACAGCTTCCGCTGGTTGCGGAGAGTTCAAAAAGTGTAAGACCACACGAATTGCGGCCTGGAGACAGACCACGACCTTCTGGCACTTACGTGTCCGGTAAATCACGTGACTTGTGGTTCTAATTTTCGATGTGCCTCGCGGCCACATCAGTTTGGTTGCAGCGCGCCCTCGTCACGTGATCGGTCATGGATTATTGAACAAATACCACGCTGCAGGATGGATGGGATTTGTAAACAGAAATCAAACACTTCCGAGTATATTTCGAAAAAACTTTACCAACGTTTTAATTGAGCAAATCGCATTCGTTTTGGTTCAAAGAAATAAACCTTACGCACTCTTTAGCAAACACTTTCGGTCTCTAAGGTTAAGGATTAAGTTCTCCGGTCGATATGATTTATTGCTTTGCTTGTGCGTGGGAAAATATTTGGTCCTTTGAAATTATCCTTAACCTCCTAAAGAGGATGACTAAAAATGTGTTTTTCGGCATCTCATAACATTTGGGAGCGCTTTAGAGAGGACGCTATGGATATTTCAGGTTATAAAACAATGCAATAGCAACAAAACAAATCATGGCTTTTTGTTATCTCCTCAAAGTAATCCCACTTACCGGTATCCATATTCTATGAAACATGTTAAAAACTTGCCTAAGGCCATTTCTACTTCAAAGGAAAACAGAGATCGCTTTACGCTGTAACGTCCGCAACAGATTTATACGTGAAAACCGGTAAATGCAAAAAAAAATTGTTTAATTTGAAACCAATGCAAAAAATGTGAAGCTATTGGATTCACAAACAAAACTAAAAAGCGTTATAACACGACCTACCTACCTTCGTAGTCAGAAGCACAGAAAGGAACAACCGGTATAAACTTAAATGAAATTGCCTTGCGTATGAAAGAGTCATGAGTGTAACTTTGATGTAGCAGGCTCTACCCAATAATTGATTTTAAAATTCAGAATCCAACCTCATAGCCAAAGATCGTAAGTAAAATGATTACATTCGAGTCAACGTTTTGCCGCCTGCCCATTTTCAGACTGTGCAGCATTTTAACAATTTTCTCAATTCTTGGCCGACCACCGAAGCCCAACTGCAAAGGACCGTCAACATCTGTCTATAAATACTCCAAATTGAAAACCAGAAACGTTTCTCTAGAAAATAGAAGTCTCAGCTCACCAAGCGCTTTTTTCGCTTACTTTGCCCGAACGCCTCAGGCCTGGAAATACCCCTCGCGAGGCACCAAGCATGGACCCTGCAGGCAGTGGCGGTAAATCACCACCTGAGAGACGCGCGGCTATCGCCTGCAGCTACTTTATAGTCACCCAGGCGAGTTACAATTCGCGCTGCTGCGTACGATTGCTCGCATTTATTGTGAGCTGAATGATTTATTATGTAGTGATGCTTTTGTCGGAAGAATCGCTGCTGCTGCTTACGCTATACAAGGTACAGTGCGAATACCAGGCCATTTAAGGTGGGAGCAATGCGTCGGTCCGCGTTCTGGCGTTTGAAATTCCGCGGCGAATGAGGTGCTAAGTAAAAATTGCAAATCTGAAATACTCCCGATGACGTCAGCTTGTTCTGACAACGCAACCAAAAATAATACTCCGTTCGGTGTAATGGTGAACAAGCTTTAGCAGTCATCTTGCCGTAGCTGTGAACAATTGACGTAAATAATAGCAACGACGAAAATCATTATGTAAAGAGTTTGCAACAACGTGTTGGTCTCCATATTAAGAAATAAGAGCTACATCGGTTACGGAAAACAGCAGCTGACTGTCTGAACCTATGCAGTGAAAGAGAGCCCGTTATACTACAAACTCAAACATACCCTTGCTTTTCTGAATTCTATTTGAATAAGAGCTGATAAAGCTTATCCAGAAGGCGGGTTATATGCTCTGGTAAGATCGTAGACGTAATGTCTGATTCTTGGCTGTGAAAGAGCTTACTTCGATAGACAGAAACCTTGAGTTGCTATAAAATTTTAATAAGTTGACGGTGAATTGTCTTGATTTGCAAGTGGATAGACATACGAAGTTGCTCGTAAAACCCAAATATGACTTGCTGTGGAGCTTAATTATTTGATGACAAGAACTATTTGTTACGTGGCAAAAGGTAACGTCGAAAATCCCTTTTTTCTCGTCAAACGCAATAGAAACCTTCGAAAACTTGAGGATCACATTTTCTAAAACAATAACTGTTTTCGTAAATGTCATCGATTTACCTCGAAATCGACATTGATTAGAAGTTTCTAACAGGATCTAATAAGTGGTTATAAACGTTTTTTTGCATTCAACACAGGTTGTTCGATTTCAGACTTGCGAAGCACCTTAACAAGTAGGACGAGAGATAACAGCTTCGAGAAACGACGCGTCTTTCGACCCACGGTGGCCAGCAAGTTCTCAGAACGAGCACGCGCGCTGCTTTTCGCAAAGAAGCTTTCTTGCTGTAATCGCACCGCCTGCATGAGGATGATGCACCCACGCTGATGCGGCAGTATATTTTGAAGTTGTTAGTGGACATATACAAACGAAAGGGCTTCACGCACGCGCAACTGCAATGCTTCTAACCGCGTGTAGGAGAGATTTAAAGTTCAAAGCAGGTTGCTACGATTGTTCGTCTGATCTACGGATTCTGTTCGAATAAGATTTCAGGGCGGAGGATTCGTAGTGTTACCTGAAATCGATTACCCTTTAAAACAATTTACTGACTGATTCAATTTCATCGCCTTTGTCGAGACTAGTTACTTGTAATTTACATGCTTCCGATCGCTCTAGCTAGGAGATCGTTTGCACGCTGCTCACTATCGCAGCTTGAAAAATGTGTGCAAATGTTGAAGTCGGCCCGTAGCCACGGGGGGGTATTCGGGTGCAGTGCCCCACAAATATTTTTTGCGCCCCACAAATTGTATTGTTTCCAGAAAAATTTTTTTTAACCATACAATTAAAACAAAAATATTGCTCCCGTAAAAATGTATTTTCCCCCACCAAACCTCAAAACCTGGTTACGGGCCTGTGTTAAAGTCATGTTAAAACGTACTACACAGCCCAAAGGATAGCTGCAAAAACACTTGCCGCCAAGGATAGGAAACTCTTATCTTCTTTAGCCATCGAGCTGTTGTGACTCCCTAACATCAAATACAACTTTTGAGCGCACTGTGTCCGTATGTTTTATAAGTCAGGGACTCCCACCCTTTCCCTGACCATGTACCCCTTCTGCATTTTCCCAAAGGAGCATGTACCCCTAAAACTGCTTACGACAAAAACGCTGAGTAAAGTAGCAAACACCCACTGAACTTTTAATAGAACTTGTAGATTCTTACAACTATAAAGTGATGATTTTTTAAAAGAACATTTACTGATTAATGTATAGTATTTGGAAATAAATAATATATGACTATATTTTTCTCTTCTACTGCTAATCTTAAATGTACCCCTTCACACAGGAAAATGCACCACTAGGGGTACATGCACCCAAGGTTGCGAACCCCTGTTCTAAGTGGAAATGAAATGCGACAAGGGTAAACAAAACCGATTGAACTACTGAGATAAGATTTTGCGTATCACTGCGCAGAGCAATGCGCCATAACGCAATTGATTTCACTATTGCTTGCTTGTGAGTACAGAAATAAAGTTCATTTCCTGCCGAATCATGCTTGCACAGTGGTATCGATTTGCACCAGAGCGAGTGACGAACCCTGTGTACCAAGAACGTTGCAGTTGAGTTTTGCAAAACTAAATCCTGCAAGTTGAATAGTTACGATCGTCGTGTCACTGCATGCCATCCGGGACCAGCTTGTGCAAAGCGCTTGGAACAAAAATCGCGGCCAATCAAATTGTTGTGCAGTGAAAGCCGATTCCACTGGTTCTTGTTTGAAGCACACTGTTTTCAACACAGCTAAACTGGTGACTCAGGCCCTGAGCGCACGGAAACAATTAAGCTGACGCACGAGTATTTTGCGGGCGAATCGCAATCGGGTCGGTTTTAAATTAATACCCGGCTTTTCCTCGCGCAAAGTGATGAGTCAATTATAAAATACAGGGCAGCAGTTGACCAGTACCTGGAGAGTGCCTGTTATTTCTCACGGCCAGGCCGCATAAAATATCGGCTGCAAGGAGCTCACAAGGCGAATTACGTTGCGGCAAATGCAGCGTTGCAGGTGGGGACAAAAGACGAGAGCACGATGCCTTGACAAACAGCGGCGCAGCGCCTTTGATTCGATAAAAGGTACATGATATGATACGAATAATGAGATGGCAGGTGGATTTGCTGAAAGATCACCGGACACCCTTACGTAAGCAACACTACTTGGCTGTGAAGAAACTTGTTTATCGGTCGCAAAACACCATCTGAGTCAACGCAACCTTCTCTGTTCTGACAGTGACTCTTTGTGGGAGGCATATGTTGAGCTAGTTAATCGGGCAATGGCAAAAATGGAGTAATTGGAAATTGTTTCTGTTTAAAGCCCCAGGCGATTAAAACAATACATTTTGTCCACAAAGTTGCTTGACTCATGCATCACGACAAGCAAACCTTTCTTGCTGAATTAACAGAATCGTAAATAATTTCAGGCTGATGGTGAAGCAAAACTAAAATTTCTTCTATTTAGGCCTTGTTTGAAAAGTTTTTGATTAAAGATACAGACCCAGAGAAAACACTTTGTTTACAATGGGTTACACTAAATAACTACGGCTTTTACTTGTGAATATTTATGCACGCGAGAGAAGCAAGTTATTTTTCCTAATCTTTGATGTAATGTTAGAAAATAGCTTCGAAACACTTGTGTGTTGATGAAATAGACTGCGACCACTTTCGCTTTTTATTTTTTTGCTCTTGTTGGGGATATTTTCGATAAATACGTAACGTGAGTTATTGGGTTTGAGGCATCATAGCTGGTCATTTAAGGAAGAACAAGCTTTCCGTAGGATAACATGTTTTTCTTCATGAACTTGTTTAAATGGCTCAATGCTTTTTGGAAACCATTCATCTAAAGAGTTGAGGTTCGCAACACACTATATTTTGAACTACGTCTCACATCTGTGGAGATCACAACTACAAAACAATGTGCGCCATTGTTGTGATTCTGATGTCCTTCATCATTGAAAATGCCTACGAAGTTTTCGTTGGCATCAGTTCTGTTTTCTTATATCAACCGTCGAATCACAAGGTTAATCGTGCCAAGCTTCAACTGAAGACAACGCTTCTCAAATGCTTCTTCGTTTGGCACCGTTCGAGTGTGAGACGAAAAGTTTTTTAAATATAGGTTGGAAGAAAACGCAATTATTGCGTTAAACTCCTGTTTATTTTTTTGTACTGGTGCGATTCGAGCGTTGTTGCTTTTGAAAAATGAACTGTTTACGGTGATTTTCACTATAACTCGTTTTTTTTCATTACTTTTCAAAACTCAGACTTCTTAAAATAGAAACATACACGCGGAAGTGAAAGCAAAGAAGTTTTGGCCAGCAGTTTCCTAAGTCCGGGACCAGCCTTCGAGCCATTATGAAGAAATCTAAGGCACCGTCAGGTTGCGCGCCTCCGTCTCTGTTTTGGAACGTGGGTTACGTTTGTGCAATACTGTTTGCTTAAAAATTAAACAATATATTTGTCCAAAATGACTATTAGCTCCATAATGAAAAGATTTAAAGAAGCTGAACAAATTTGTGCCGCCTTTTCAAACTTTTTATTACTCAACGGCTATCGCTCGAGTGCATGCGTGTGAACGTGTGTGCGGCCGTTGCAATTGCAGCACTCTGAAAACGGAGATCGCATCGATTGTTTTGCAAAGCTTCTAAGAAGAGTAGCGCTTTACGTGGAAATTCGACAGACTGATAAAGGCCGCAAAAAATTAAGGTCACTGTGCACATCACGCCAACTAAGTTCAATTTCGGTGAAAACTTAGTGCAACAACAACCGTGGTCAAAGTCCCCTAATCCCTGTGGCAGAACGATCGAAAACAGCAGAAATGTTTGCGTTCAAGCTTGACTGCTTCCTGACCTCATCTCCGTCCAGCCAATCACAGGACACGAACAAGCGCCGCTTGCCTTTTCAACAATTGGGTGAGCGCGAAGCTGAGCGCCTATTAGAACGTGTCAGCCGCGGCCGTTGTTCGAAGCCACTTGACCTCGAGGAAGCAGGCCTTTCACCTGCAAACAGATAAAGCTGAAGAAGTCGGAAATTTCGCGGCCGCCGGGCCCGGTCCGGACACAAACACAAAGCCCCGTTGGAGATCAGAGAAAAATAGATCCAATCAAAGCAGCTGCTCTCAATGTGAGTCATAGGTCGTGCTAAGATATCAAATCTGATTTCTACACGAAACACACAAGTTGCTTTCGTTACGGTAAGTGGTGAGAGCAGAAAAGTTGTTGTAACGACTTATAACATAATTGCTTACTTGCGGTTAGGCTTCATCTCGCCGCAGTCCAGCTCCTGAAGCTCAAAGCAGCTGAAGTTAATCTTAACTCGCTTTGAAAACCATTGCCGCAATTCACTTTTGAGATTTTGAAGAACTAAGCCGCTCAACCACAAAAACAACGGCTTTTTCATTTCAGCCGCTCCGACGAGATTCTCACTTGCAAAAGATCCAGAACTTTCTGCTGCACCAAGCGCGCTTCTTGCAAAAATCTTTGACAAACAGCTGCCAACGTTTTGCAAAGTACTACCAAGAATAGCTGACTTTGAGCAAATTGACGACAGACCACTTATACTGGTCACCTGCTCCGTATGCTAAAGTAAGAAAGTTGTGCAAATAACCAAGGTTAAATTTCTGAAAGTGCGCACTTGCCGTGAGTTGCTGTCAAAGTTGGTTTTCTGTCCAACAAATTAACTTGAATTTTCATCAAAACATTCTGCAATCAACATTTCAAGAATGACCAGACGCCGATACAAGACCGTGAATTATGGAATATAGAACTTAGCCACATCAGTAGTCACTGAATTCAAAGATGCGAATTTCTTTTGCATGCGACTTGCCCTTTCAAATAGAGCTGCCCATACGTGCGAAAAGCTCGGAGGCAAAGCAGTGTACACGGTTTCTGTTTAGAAGCTTCCGTAAACTTTTTATTAGGATTGGCGTCACGGATGACTAGCTTTTTGGTCATTTTTGTTTTATTTTTTGTTGTTGATAACGATTCAAACCTGTAATACTGTGTTTTTCGACCTTTTTTCTGCAGCGGAACCTTCCGCAAATGTCTGTGCTGCTCATGGAACCCTATGTAACGATACAACTTTTTGTATTGCTACAACCGCATAAAACTGTGGTTGCGAATTTCGTCCCAGGCGAATTCGGTCTATTTCGGTGAAACCCCTGAAAGCCACTTGCGGAACCCCGGTTGAAAAATACTGCTGTAATAGTTTAACACAGAATTTTTAACTTGCCCCAATATTAAACGGAAAAATTATGTCGTGATAGTGAGACATGCCATTCCCACTTGGAGCTGTTTACNTGGTTGGCTGGGTCCTCTTCGATCGATGAAAGGCCGCCTGCTTTTCATTAACAAACGTGAATGTGCTAAAAGTTCTTCTTTGTTTCCTTCAACAGGCGCGCAAGCCATCTTGGCTGGATAGCGTAAAGTCCAGAAGACGTGATTCCACTCCTGCCAAAAAGCTTTACACCACAGCAAGACTTCGGTGATCAATACCAAATGGTTTGTGCAACCATTTTCACCCACCTACTGCACAGGCGACAAGTATCAATTTACCAACTGATTTAACAACAGAGGCTCGCAGTAGTTTTCAAATCATGTGCATGCTCCTTATGATGTCTGCACCTGTCCAGACCCCGGGACACCGAAACAAGGAACAAAGGGTCCCTGACCTTCCGCAGAAGGGGTCTGTACAACTGTTTTTGTTTTTTTAATGAATAAGAATAGTTGATTTTATGCACCATCAAAACTGGCTTCAACGCTTCATCCACTTTCTCGAGTCAGAAACGTGCCACCAATGTTGTGTAGGGCCGGCGAGCAATGGCCCTCCAAAAGTTACTGAAAACCTTCAAACCATGAAATTTGAAACAGTGGGCGAAATTATAAAAACCGGAAAAACAGGTTAAAATCGAGTGAAACGTGACAATCGGGACCAAAGATATTTGAAAGTGCAAAGCGTTTCAAAATTATTGATAATTCGCAAAATTGAGAAAAATACATGTATATCGAAAGTAGTGAAAAAATTTGTCAATGATCCTTTATAGCCATTCATAAATTTTCACATTAAAACGGAAAACTCTGGAAAAAATTTGGAAAAACTGCTGTGATTTTTGAAAAACATCAGGCAGAATCCACTTTAATGCATTCCTTGTGCATTGCTCGGCCTATAGGGATAAGCCTTACTTTTANCTCGTATCGCTCAAAACTGTGAGGTAAATAAATACTTAGACATTTCTATATTGGATCTCCAAACTGAACGACAGGGGCAAGCTTGAAAGTGCTGCTAACAAGTAAAATTTCAACAACGCGTAGAAAAACATAAAAATGAACACTTTTGCGAAAGTTAACCCAAAAGCCCAATCACTTTTTCGTTATCCAATTAATGCCTTCAGGTTTTCATACGTATCCGTTGCTTTTCAACTGCTGCAGGTTCGTGCTTTATGCTTTTACTTTTCCGGGTCTATAAAATTACTTGAATTGCGGTGATCGTAAACTGTGAAAATTTATTTTTTCCAGTTCGAAGAAAATACAAACCCCATTTTCAGCAAAACATACTGTTACAGATTAAGATCCTTCAGCAAATTTCAGGCTTCGGCCTGCCGCTAAACGGCCGTCACCAAAAATCAAAATTAAAAAAAAAAGAAAAATTTGTATGCATAATACTGAGTCTAAGATACTTACAAAAACCACATTAGGTTTCTGCACGCACTCACGGCCTTGCACCAGTGAAAACTGCCGGAACGCAATCCAGACTGACAAAAAGCCCTCAAAGCGTTATTGAAAACCTCAGTTTGAAAAACACTGTCGTAAAACCAGCATGGATGAGCACCGCCCTGAATAAATCGCCAGAAATAAACACGTTGATGAACGTCGAGATTCTTCATTCTCAAATTGGTTACAAATTTTGTTGTTTCATTCTTATTCAAAATTCATGCCAAAAACATTGAGAATTCAGCTTGTTGGAAATGAGGCAATTCGGAGAGGATTACTGAAATCGTTAGTCTAATGAGCATGTGCACACGTTCGATCTGTTTCTCTGAACAGAAGGAAAGTGTTCGGTGAACTTCAGTCGATTTGGTTGAGCGCAGAGCAAGTGAACATCCTCCCACACTGACGCCAACCACCTGCAGGGCTGAAATGCGGAAATGCGTGGAGAGAAATGTTTTCTATTAAGCTCTCTTCGGACGACATGCTGCCACCACCTGCTGCTCAACCTGCAAAGGGACAGCTGGATACTTTTATCCAACAGTCATCTACGTGCTACTGAAAATTATCTGCAGTCAGGAATAGTATAAATCATGATGCCGCAAAATCGGCCATACTTGCCACGGAGAAGTCAACTGAAAACAAGGCCGCTGGTTTGTAACAAACACGATAGCGTGAAAGAGTTCTCATACACACGGTAGAAATTCCCTCGCATAGCTGGCGGAAACGGGGCGGAGCCGCATGGGCCTAGCCCCCAATTTTTTCTGCGCGGGCCTGCCCTCCCCACTTTTAAATTTCTTATTTTTCCTAAATAATTTTAAGTAACGCAGTTAGTAAGAACAATTACGGTAGTTACATTTTTGTGCTCAAGTCAGTGTAGCGTAGACAGATAGGGTGTAGTGTTGATAGGAGTCGGTGAAAGCTTACAAAGAATTGCATAAATTTGCTTAAACATGCTGACAAAAGTTAATGGCGTCATATTTCAATGCTTGTGACGTCACAGTTGCCAATTCAAACCACATGCATGTTAAATAGTTTTTTTGACTTGCATTTGTGCTCCCCACCGCTTTGAAAAAGGTTCCGCCACCCGTGTTCCCTTGTACATGATTCAACAAATCTTGTCGCTCCTGATAGGTGTTGCTGTACATGGAAATCTCGAAATGCACCATTTTAAACGTATTTCTCTCTTGTGCATGGCAAGGGCACAGCAATCGATAAAGTGAAAGATAGTTTGCATGCTTTCACATTTGCCAATATTTACACTGCACTCTTCTTTTCGAGAAATCGTCCACGGTTACTTCCTCTATAGTTGGCAATTGTCTCAAATCTCTACTGAACGTTTCTAGCGGATTGCACGAAACGATTTTGTGAAAACAGAAAATATCAAATGGATTTTTCCATAAAAAACGTATTGTTTTAACCTTGCTGTTAGCAAGAATGTGATGACACACCGTCGCGTAAAAAAACGAAAGGAAATTTAATCACTATACAGAAAACCCTGCTACACCACAAACTAAACGGCAGATAACTAAAGCTGAGCAGCAGAAAACATACAAAAAACTCCTGTTGGTAGAAGTTTTGAAACCACCGCGCTGTACTCTGAAGTTTCAGGCTGGCGATCTCCAAACAAACGGCTCTTAAGGAGCAGTACGAGGCAAATGCATTGACGTTTGTTTGCGTTAACATATAAACAGCCTGGAAGTCTTTAAACTCCCTTGGTGTTTGCGCTTTCGAAAATTGCAGTCGCTGTGAAACCCAGCTATGTATGCACCGCAACTAACCACGTCATTCACGCAATAACCGCGATATGACTTCATGTCCTTGGAAAAATTCCCTTAGAACTCAGGTGCTTCCCACTTTCATACATTCCAGGGCAACCCTACCCTTCGTGACCACAGTACAAAGGTTCTGAACCAGAGTGATTCAGCATTATCAGCAAAAACGCACTCATGTTTTTCGTCAATGCTCCTTTGGGGCCGAGAGGGCACAAGACAAGTATACGCTTCTGTACACTGTCCTTACCTTACTGCAACTCGTTGTGTGAATGCATTATATCGCATGAAAGTGCATTATATTTATTACAGCCTTCCGTTATTGCAAACCAATGACAAAAGGACACGTTCATGGATTTGTTGCACTTTTTCGTCGGTGTGAACCATGGCCAAAAATTCAATATTTTGTTATTTTTTACAGTGACAAGTTACGTCCAATGTCCAGTTATGTTGGATGAAAACAAAGCTTCAGACCTAAGTTTTCTTTATAAATTTTAGAAATCAATCCTAATTTATTCTCAACTGAGGTTATACCACTTTTGACCCTACGTTTGCAAGCAGGCAAAAGACTAATAACGATGCTTTAGTGTTGATAGGATTCAATCTGAAACAAATAAAACTAAAGATGTACCTGAAACCTGTGTCACAGGATGCTTGTCTCATAAACTCTTATAACTATGCAGGATGCTTGTGTCTTATGAATGCACCTTGCCAGTCCGGCCGGAATTTAAAATATAGCTTTTTCATGATATTACAAAGTTCAGTTTATTTGGCAAAACGCTGTGGCGGGCCATATTTGGCCCGCGGGCCGCTATTTGCCCACCCATGTCATAGAACATACTGTAGGTGTTTGAAAATAGCAGATTTGGAAAATTGAAGCAATGCGGAATTTAAATTTACGCAGGTGAGCTGAAAGAAAAGGTTGCCTTGCGTGTGTCTTTTTGATGTGNTCATATGGCCGATTATCTTAGCCAAAAATTTTGCTCGTGAGCATAAAGTGCAAATGCATTGTAAGCAAAAGTCCTGCTAGAGTAAGACAAGTCTGACGATAGTGCAGGTGTTTAGAGATATTGTTATTTTTTGATGCGTAACCACAATAAACAGGCTTTGCGATGTTTCAACCAGGTTTTATTCTGAAAAACAGTGCGCGTAGACGGTGAGACACGAACCACCATTGTTTTGATGCCAAGTGATATTGGGTTTAAACTGCAAGTTTAAATGTTTACTGAATTCAATTTGTGTTTGATGTTGTTTTGCAAATCTATGGCATGCTTAAATTGGGACCGTACGTATAGGAGGTTGCTTGGAAGTTAGACCCACGAATTATTGGTTTTGTTTTCGTTTTGCAATTATCGCGTATTTCGGTGAAAAGCTATAGCTGTTATTTATTATGACTGAAAAAGTCCAAGTGCTGAAAATTTCTTTTCTCTAGCATCCAAATGAGCGTGCGTGTTATGCATGACAGCATCTAATTGTACTAATACGAAAAGCCAGGCCTATAATGTTGGAGTCAACGCAATGGAATGTTGCATCTTGTGTTACCCTGTCATTCGTTTGAATGAATTACTGTTTTGCTCTGCTGGTCAATTTTTGTGTTGCTTTGAAGAAGCATTTCTAATAAGCGTTGCAAAAGTGGAGAGCGCCATGGAGCCAAGGAACATCAAAACCGCAAACTTTAGTTACGTGATAATAGAAGATTACATCAAAACAAGTGCAAAATGTGAAGAAAATTGGGGACAGCGTACAAAATTAAGCAAATTTTTTCGGAGTGATTCTTTATTTGGCTGGTACTTTGGTTATATGCAAATATAAATTACCTTTCGTAAACTTTCAGAGATTGACCCATTTTAGCTGAATATGATTTATCTTTATGCGCAAAGCAGCTAAAATTATGACCTTGGATTTTTTCGTTACGTACATACCTTTTTTAGACCCAATTTGTGTTTTGGAGGTTGGTGAGTGTTGCTTTCGTTCAACATGCCTTTCATTGCAAATTAGTTGCTTTCAAAGAGCAGATGTGGCTAAAATAAAGATTAAAAAGTGCACTGAAATCAGTTGGTGCTGCAGAACAATTTTGTTTGGCCGGCGACGGCGTATAAAAGCATTTTAAACAACAACATCAAGGGCATGGGCCTCGGAAGGATTTTTCCAGGGGGGCAATAGCGGATTTTTACAAAAATGTTTCTACGAGGGGGCCAACAGTGGTGAAATTTGTTTTTTCCCACTCGAACCTAAGAAAAAACTTTCTTTACTAAAATATTCAAAATCCAGGGGGCCCTTGGTCCCCAGCCTCCCTTCCGACCCCCATGATCAAGGGGCATTGGTTTCGCCTTTGTGGGTCATGGTTGGCTCATTATTGTAAGATCATGGTGGGACGACAATGACAACGACATCAATGTGAGCTCAAACACACGGCACAGCTTCTCAATTGCAAATTTCCTAAGTTCTACTCACTTTTGTCTTGGCAAAGCGTTCAAGCTTGTTTTGAACAAAACCTTACCCCTTGTCAAGCAAATTGCTCGCTTTATAGTCATATCCATACCACATTTCTCTTTCATTCCACGGTCACGCCATGCCCCAGGGAAGGAACAGCAGCTTACCTATAACAGATTGTCATCCACATCAATCAACAGCTTGCATCAGCGGTGGCCTTAGCAGTTTGGAGACCACTGTACAAAGTCTTTTGGGTGCTCCCTTTGTTCGTGTGCGAATGACCAAATATACCCATCACTTTCCGACAATGAGGTCCTAACTTCTAATGCATTTAAAATTTGTATTTAGCAGCGATATCTGATGCGCAATTTCACACCAACTTATTGTCCTTATTTTCTAATACGTTATGCTTCCCATACATGCACCATAATCCAATGCACAGATAACGCAATTGAACACAACGCACAGCAGAAAAAATGTAACAGCCCACTATTTCCCCGCAGACATTTAAAAGTTCAGTTCTGCCTCGAAATGAAGCTGAGAGCAATTGATGTAACACTGCATCAGCAAGTATTCACTTATACAGCAGAGCATAAAATATGTGCTTAAATTTTGTGAAAACCTACGTGTTCTTGGACTTTCACTGTTCTAAAATTAAGATTAGCGTGCATTTTTTTCGTAGTAAATCGACTGAGAAACAACTGACCAATTAGCATAATTTGTTGTATGATTAGGCTGGAATGAATCAATTACGAAGTATTGACTCATAACTTTTATTCAGGCTGCCTACACTTACGCCTGTCCAACATAAAGAAGTTAATATCATCAAATTGACCTTCCTAAATTTTGATTAAGGGACTCATACATATGCACTGAATAATTGTCCACTTTTTCTTGACTAAAAAACCAGGACCTACCTGTCCTTGGATTAGGGGCCCTTCACATCTTGGTTTAATAGCCCTTATGGTTCGACTGGGCCCTTTCGTTATTACAGGCTATGTATTGTTTATCCTTTTACTGTGGTTTTTTATCTGTCGATTGAAAAACTTCAAGAGTCTATGCGTTCAAACATATCAATAAACACAATCACAAGTTCAATCAAACTGATTTTTCTACTTTATAAACTGGAGTCAGTTGTAATAAAAACACAATCATAAACAAAATCTCAATTTTAACGGTGCGTAAATGAAAAATGGTGGCCCCATTAAAGCGCGTAAACTGAAAATGGGAGCCCCCATTTTGCAAACCACTGCATGCCCTGCACACTCGCTAAGAACACCACTCACTTGCATTAACGCTTCTGCAGCCGATGCAGCTGCTCGCATATTGCCATCACATGTTGCAAGTCTTCNAAGTTTGACGACCGCTCTTGNNATATTACGTCTCCCACCTTGACCCCTTTTTCTGACATCACAGAACAACTGTTCGGTTTGCAATTAAAAGTGTGCGAATTAGCATTCGTAACGTAAGTTGTATTGCATTTAAACTTTTTCTTAATTAGCGTTCGCTACACATCTGCATCGTGGATTGTACCATGTGTGTCAGATTTGCGTCAGACAGTCGTCTCGTCCAGTTAACAGAGGATGTAACTGGCGTATGGTTTTTGTTCTCAAAATAAATGTGAAGCAACAATTTCCAGTATGAACTATTGAACCCTTGAGTATGCAGAATTTGTCCGTATAAACTCCGTGACGCAAAACAGACGGAACCTTACCTTAGATTCAATTTGTAGAAATCGTGTAACTGAATTAGTAAACTAATATTTTATGTAGGCAGGAAGGTAATAATAATGGCGAACCGCAATCACATATTCCTGCACACATCCGGCAACATTATGGTGCTGACCATAAATTTTGTTTTTTTCAAATTGGGCGTTGTCCGATTAGGGGTGTAAAACTTTCGATTAACGGTAATGGCATGTTGAAAGTGTCTCGAATCAAAACAAGGCATGCAAATTTTTTTGGCAAAGTAATCATTTCTTTCTCGCAATAGAAATGGTGATTTTACCGCAGATCTGCAGTCTCTTTGCTGTCGGTCTAGTTTTCCGGGGCAAAAGTGTAACTAACCCGGACAGAGCGAAACATGTTCACCTCAGGCAATATTGCCTCTTAGTACAGTACTTGCTGTTCCAATGAGGCGAGACAAAAGTCGCCCCCCAGGCACAGACACTGCCTAGCGCTTAGGGTCTGCTTTAAGCAATCTTGCTCAGCAAATAATAAAGTTAATCTGGGTAAATTCTTTCGAGGCCTCTCGCTGATCGCGGTAGCTCTTTCACACAAGACCGCTGCATCGTTGAAAACAAACACATCTGCTGTAATTCCCACTTTGCTCAAGTGCTTCCTCGCTTTCAGTGCATGTAAGTAGCTGAAAACGCCACTCAGAAATAAAGCGAGTTTTTTCTACTAACGTACACTAAAAACCAAAACCGTTGTGTAATTTCAAACCGAACGGAAAATTGGGGCTGTGAGTAACAGCAGTTGGTACAACGTGGTCCCAAACCAACCCCAAGCACTTTTGGATGAAGATTAAGTTGGCTCAGGTAAATGTGACATTGAAAGTATGTGATGATCTCTAAAAATAGAGGCAGTTATTCTGGTTACACCAGAAGCTTGGGAAAAAGTATGTAGATTGGGAAAAAAGAAAGTATGTAGATTCAAAATCTTTGACTTCAGTTTTTGCCTCATCTCTTGCTTCAATTTTTTCACCATCTGTTGATTACAAAATTACAGTCTAAATACTAGTCAGTCATACGATTTCTTTATGGTTTAAAAAGTTTCAGTTGAATGAAAAATACTGCGAAAAGACTATTTACCACCGGATTTCCCGAAGGCGAACTCTTGCGTCACAGACAGCTTGTCTTATGTTTTTCACCTTTCTTCTTTACCTCACAGTTAGGCAGTGTTTGTCAAAGCATAAACACTGATTTCGGCGTTAGCGGTTTAGAACGACACAGGTGGCTGTACAAGTTTGTTAACATGCTCCTGGAAGTGTATGTTTTGCGTGTGAGCGCCCTTCCTGTCGAGATAAATAAACGTTAATTTTGGTGCATGAAAAACTCAAAAGAATTAAGTACGTACAAGCAAATCTATGTGGGGATGGGGTTCTAACCAAAAAAGCGGTTTTTCGAGTCAACATACTTTAAAATGACATCCATTTTGTTGTTTTATTTTGACGAAATGGCAGCAATAGATGAACAGGCAAATATGAGGGGAAACACGAGACCTCTGTTACAACAAAACACAGGCAAAAGGAATACATTATGCAACATTAAATTTGTACATCATAATCTAGGTTCACGAACATTGTGCATTGGTGTTAAGCTGTGCATGAAGTCATGGGTGTCGGAAGGGGGTCAGGGTGTTCTTGGCCCCCCTGGATTTTGAAATTTTAGCAAAAAAAGCTTGTTTTCTTAGTTTTCATGGGAAAAAACAAATTTAACCGTATTTGTCCCCTCCCTGGAAAAATCCCCTAGTGGCCCCCCTGGAAAAAATTCTTCCAACGCATATGCATGAAGTTTAACTTTTTCTAGAAAAGCAAGAAGCGGTGTTCGCCATATATTTGTATAGCAAACTTCCTGAATGTTATGTGTTTGCTTTCCTGCTATTCCTTGTGAGACAAGAAAATAGCTAACTATGTTAAAAGTTTTTTACCGGTAGTTTCTGAACACGCATCCAGCAATAAACTTCTCAGCAACTTATCACACAAAGGAGAATCTGCCGATTGATGTGGCTGTCAAAGGTTTCTTGCAAATGTCTTTTTGAACCAAGCCACTTTCATATGTCATCATGCTTCAACCACTGCCTGCAATGAGATTCAAAGCAGACTGCTGTCGTGATAAGCGTGAGGTTACAACAGTAAGGTGTCAAGTCTAGTACGTCCTGCTAAGACGTAATGCTTCCAAGCAGGTCTTGTTTTTACGAAACGGCAAATAACCTCCCCACAGGAACCTCAGGGTCAAGGGCGGACTTCCTGATCTCTGACAGAAACATTATGAGGGAAATAAAAGTGTTGGTGGAGTTTTGGTGTGAATAAGTTTAGGTCCACTCCCAGATTAAATTGGTTGACGTATGTGTTCGTCCACTAACCTCTTAAATGCTGGATTTCGACATACCATTAGACCCGGAGACACGGGGAAGTTTAGGGGCAATGCTCGCCCAAATTTTGTGTTCATCGGAGGTTTTTCATTATCTGCATTGGAGGAAATACACATGAACCAATTTCGACCTATGTGGTAAATTTTTATGAATGATCCTTCCTTTCACACTGTTGTTCAGTCGTTATTTAAACTTGCAAAACTACCACAGTGACCGCACAATGCGTGAATCACCTCTATGTTACAAAATAAGTTATACGAAGGAACTTCGCAGTGGTAGCACCAACTCGAATTTGTGACGTAACAGAGAGCTAAACCGCCTTTCAAAAAAATTCCGGTAGTCTGCTCTGTGAAACACGAACCACGCAGTCAGATATGACAGGTTGGACTTTTTCGATCTAAAATTTTGGAGTTTTGTCGGAGTAATTGAACCCAGTGTTGCCGTTAGCCGCGTGCACAACCTTTTTCTAAAAAGACAAAAAATTGAAGTGCGCACACGACTTTAGCGCTGGTGCGCAGATATCTACGGGCCAAAAAAGGTTGAGAACCACTGCTGTAGACGAAATAGTATCGTTGTTATAGTTGAGCATTGAGCAAAGGTGACACTGGGCTTGTGCGCTGCATATGAAAATGATGTTCCTTGCCTTTGAATATCTATCTCATCCTTCTATGATTCTTTGAAGCACAACACAGCACCAGATATTTAATGTTGTTCAGCAAAATCAATAAGCCTGCACAAACCTTTTAAGTGAATAGTTTCTGTTCCAGGCTGTTTTCACTTTTTTGAAGAAAAACTACACGAAAGATTTATTTGCAGTTAAATATAGTTTCAAGTTCAGCAGCGTAGTCACAACAAAATATCATCAAAATGTGTAAAAGGTGCTTTAACCTGGGGTTCATCCACCACACATACATCAGCAGGAAACGGTACGTAGTTAATCAATACACTTGCAACAGATGGATACATGCTGCTCTTGTTAAACTTTGATGAATTGAATCCTCATCAACGTAAACAGTAAATAGATATAGACTAGTATTTCTTAAAGTGGGTGGAATCGCCCCCTTGGTGGCGATTTTGAGGAGCAAACGGGCGAACAAAACAAAGGGGGTGATAGAGGTCAAAACAGCAAAAAAGGGCAGAAAACGCTTAACCTCTGGCACTAATCCAGTCATTCCCAGCCGGTGGGTCGCGACCCCAAAATGGGTCGCGGAGGAGTGGCTGCGGGATCGCGAACAGCAGCCACAATAGTTTGGTGAAGTCTCGAATTTTTAAAACTTTGTATGTCAACATTTTGTGTTACATTAGCAAAACCGAAACACGGACAGATCTTTTCAGTGATTTGCTATTTTAAATCGTTGACCTACTATTTTTATTCATTGCCTTGCAGATTATACGTTTTTACCTTTCATTTTGTGGAACTGATGATGCTCATTTGAGCGAAATGAATATCCCTGTTCTGATAAACTGTGGCCAGATTTTTGTGGAAGACTTCTAAGAGCCTTCATGTGTAACACGGCAGATCTTAGTAAAGTTCACGTTATCTCTATTATAATTCCCATTTGATTTCTCCTATATAGTTTCAACCGAGCTGATTGTAGAGACACGGCAGCACCAGAAAAATTGAGCGCTGCCCAGTGATGCCGAAATCATGTCAGCCTCGTAAACATTTGTCCTGTTCTGAATACTTTCCAGCTGAAATTCCAACTAAGCTCAACGTATATTTTTATCATTATAGTTCCATGACCTATTACATTCATTATATTGTATTCGTTATTGTTCAATGTCATGATTCCAGCACAAAGTAGCGTATAGTTGACAAATGGCGGGATCTTACCAGCAGGCCTAACAAGTGACAGTGATGCTGCATAAACGTTCAAACTAACTTTCTAACATAGTGCAATTTGCGGTTCAAACAAATGTTTGCATCCTAAAGAAGATAATGCTCTTGCATGTTCAGCAATCGAAACTGAACGTAACAATCTTGTATTCACTTTTTGAATGAACTTGTTATTTTATTCATGTGCGAGCGCATCTGCAACTGCTAAATGATTCCTAAACACTTGACTTGTTCTCTGAAAAATCCTTGACGCACACCTGATGCGCTGTGCAGCAATCATGCCCAAACCAACTATGCTCACTTTTCGTTGTCTGCTTCCATTCGTTTCCATCTGCCTCTGTAAGCATGGGTGGATATTAGGAAAGTGAACGAGAAACAACCACCCCGGATCCCCCCTTTTTTAGATTCCGCGGGTACCTTTGAGAGTTTCGCACTAAGTTTTTGCCTGTTTTTTTCAGTCATTGAACGAATTTATTTTGAAATGAGCAAACAAATTTCAATTCGGTCATAATGTCCAAAAAAGTAGTGAATACTGTTTCAATAAATTGTAATACTATTGCAAGACAAACGACCGAAAGGTCTCAGCGAAAAATCAGCTTTGGCACTGTTCTGTTAAAACACCAATAAACCACTCTAAAGCCACATTTTAATAATATCTAAAGCAAGCCATATGTTTTTCAAAATAAACAACACTAATTTGCAAATGTGCCAAAGGGGGCTCCTCAACAACTGTTTAGGGGCGTCTTTCTAAGTGTTTGTCTCACGCACCTAAATTCTAATATCCACCCTTGTCTGTGAGGCTGGATTTTCAACCCTTGTCCACATTAAAACAAAAGTGAAGGAATAAACTGGACTTGAGAATTACATGAGATTAGTTCTCACCAACACATCCCCAAGAATTTCAAGACCGGTTGCACAGCAGCAGCTGCAACCTCAGTGTGACACGTGAAATGAAGTGTTTTTTATCTTGTCGGTTGTTATTTGAACACCTTTAGAGTTGCAGTTAAATGGCTGGGGTCGAGCCCTTATGTCATATTTTCGAATGGGGTCGCGAGATGAAAAAGTTTGGGAACCATTGCACTAATCAATCACTGTGTTAACTTCAGTTAAAGATCATTGAGTTAACTTCGGCTGTGGCTTAATGCTCTCAAAGCAAAGAAAACACTTGTTGATTCATAAGCAGGGCTACCATACCGTCCTTATTTCTAAGATTTGTCCTTATTTCGAAGGAGGCTGTCTTAGAAAACTTCATTTTACTTGCTTGTAATAAATGTAGGCCTACTTATTTTGGACTTACGTCCTTATTGCATCTTATTTTCAGCAATAATGTTCTCTCATGTATCAGCTCAGTGATGAAAGGAACAGCCTTCATGAAAGGACAACTAAATATTTGCTACAAGTAAAAGTAAGCTTAGATAATAGCTGCTTGAAATGCACAGAGTAATTTCAACGAATAACGAATTTATTGAAAATATTGCTTATGGTGAAAAATATGGTACTAAATGACTTTACACTTATGTTGATGTTTAAATAAAAAAATATGCCGATAAATATCGTTTTTTCTGGTCGTCCTTATTTTCAATCCAAATCAATGGTAGCCCTGTTCATAAGCGAGGTGGTCTATGATCAGTGGCGTGCAGGGAGGGCGAACGGAGCGACAGCCCGGGCATCTGAGGCAGCGGGGCATCCAAAGAGTGAAATTGCAAAAATTAGATTTTATTTAAGTGCTGTAACTATATGCTTCTTCGTATTGCAAGGCTGCTAACACATACTGCATGGATCTGATGGAAACTTGCCTGAGGGGGCATGCAAAGGTATGTTTCAGTAACCAGAGAGAGAGATGAAGCATCGTTATCTTAATGCGTTAAACCCCATCTCTCTTCCCCCCTTTGTAGGCTGGCCACTTCCTAATAGTCTATTTTTAATCTGCGGCTTGTAGCTTTCAAAATATCTCTCGATTCTCTCTTGAGTAGCTACAGTATGTCCAACCGCGGGCCACATGCGGCCGAGTCGAAGGTTTTGTGCGGCCCGGTTTAGGTTTTCTTTGTAATATAGGTAGCCTACATAGTGAAAAGTCTTGATTTTTTGGTAGTCTTGAATTTGACATTTTTGGTGCAGGTGGTCTTCAGTGCTACTTGTCACGTTTGTACCGCGTGCTTGGAAATTTCTTTTTCTTTATGTCCACTGATATCTTGGTGCAAAACTTTTTTATAGTTTTCTGATTTCTATCCTTGTTGTTCCATTGGCACTAAACTTGCCTATGAAATCACATTTGGGGAGTAGTTAAAGGTGCCAAACAGTCGTTACCATTGTAGTTAGGATTCGAACGCTTTCTGTAAGTTAGCTTAATCTAAATTTAGTTTGCTAAGATCGCAGTAAGTCATTCAATGTGCGGCTCTCATAATATGTCATTCAATGTGCGGCCCTGGTAAAAATAATGACATAATTTTTGTCGCAATAAGCGATTTCGGTTGGACATAGCTGCTCTAGAATCTGGATTGTTAAACTGGTGGCATGAAATGTTAGCAATTAGGGTGGGAGAATGGCAGCGACATGTCGTTGAAAAGTAATTAAAGCATTGTTTTTATCATTTACAAATTCATTAGTATTTCACTATAAACGCCATAATCAAAACAAAACCGACAGTACAGCGAACAAAAAGCGACGCTTTTGACTTGCTTGTTCAAAGCTGGATTTATGAGTAAAGAAAGTCTCATGTCATGATGATGTCTTGTTTGCCTGCTGGTTTCATTTTAAGTTGCAATGCGAATTGTGTCACAGGGTTATATCATGCATGGCGATCTGGCGAGAGATTCTTCATTTTCATTTGTTGCAAAAAAGATCAAAATAATAGGCCTACACAACAGTATATTTTTCAGAAAGAACATCGTTCGGAACTGTTAAAACACTTTCGGCGCCAAGTACGACACATTGAAAAACGTATTGTTTTCTGAGCAAAGCGCCAAGGTTCTTTCAAATTCTTCATTTTTTGTCTCCAAACCTGCCTTGAAAATATCTGTCCTATGTGTTACAGCCAGGGTTGTCAATGAAATTATTTGAAAGCCTCATATAAACTCATTTAAAAACCTAGATTTGAACAGAAACCCTAATTAGGAAAATACACAAAATCAGGTGAATCTTTCTGCTATCGTGAAAGCAGTCAGTCACTAACAGTACTAAAGGTATATATCTTTACTAATGGACTGTACATACAAATATTTTCCAGATAACAAATGCATATCACAATTTGCATAAAACACACAAGCTCTGCATGAAATATACACACAGGATCCAAGTTATTTTAATCACAAAAAAAATAGATTCTTCCTCATTTTCACTTCTAGACAGTGCCGGTTTAACAATAGTAGCAAATATAGCAGTTGCTAAGAGCCCCGCGCTTTTAAGGGCCGCGCGGTTCTTTGTGTGAAATTTGTTTTTTTTGCAGTAGGTTTTTGCTTTTGACAATCGACTTCGATACATACTGAGACTACACTGTTTAGACATAGCAATGATCAAATTACTTGATGAGTTTGGAAATATTAATTATTGCCTATGTGCTGTAATTGTTAGCTGTAGAGTAATCTACTTCATCTTAGTAAAAAGATACGTATATACGTTTTGGTATAAAAAATATGTAGCCCCTAATGTCTACCAGTTGCTATTTAGACCAGGTTAGCAAAATTTTCACGTTTTTTCAACCATATTTTTTTGCTGTGAAATGGTGCCCAACATGCCATAAAATGGCGACCGAGAAGTTAGAAAATTGTGTCCAATGTTGTTTTAACAAGTTTGATTGCTGGTTATTTATACCAAAGTTTTCTCAGTTTGCATTTCACTTGTCTCTTTCACTCAAACAATAATTTCAGTAATCTTGGCCGATCTTGCTGCAGGTGTTGCAGCCACTTTAGTTAGCGTTGTGGTGCATGTGCGATTCACCACGAACGGGATGTGCGTGATGAACGACACCCATGTGGCGCGAACAAGCACAAATAAGATGAGCACGACGTGGGGTATTTATTGTTGCTTGGTGCAACAGTGGGAAGCTTTGCACACTTGCTGCTCGGCCTTTGCAATTGCAACAAAATGGTGCTTTGACCACGATGTGAAGGTGGTGCCAGCTGCAACCTTCACAAAAACAACGTGCAATAGGTGCGGTTCATTGCAAAAACGAGGGGATGTTGTTGCAGCTTCTCGGTTGGCGTTGCGTTGAAAGTGTGGTTTTCGCATGCTCAATGCATGAAAATGACCAGAGATGAACGTGTACTTGATTTAATTCTTGCGAAATTTCAATACATTGATGGATTTGGATGTTATCATTTTTGCTTAAACAGATTTGCATTGGAATTGATTATTTTCTTTTGAAATTCTTCGCAATATTCGGTTGAGTTTTGCGACTGCAGATTACTGTAACTTTCGGTTCAGTTTTGGGACTGCAGGTTACTGTAAGACTGTAGGTAAACGGTGGATTGCAGCCACCGACACGTTGGGAGCCATTTGTTGCAGGCACAAGACTGCGTCGCCCTGAGCCAACCAAAGAAAGAGTCGAACCGACAATCCTCAGCGTAATCGCAATTGAGATTAGACATTTGACCACGTTCGCTCTTCTATTCCAGCTACGAATTCTACGTTATATGCGGCGTAATCACGTCGCCACTTGGGCTTAAGCTAATAACAGTAACAGGAATTTGGATTTAAACAAGATTCAGTTTTTGCATTTGCATTATATTTTGCAATATAGTCTTGGTTTGGATTTGAATCTGAAAAACTTGAATCACTTTACTAGTATCTGGAAAAATCTCAAGGTCACAGTATGAGACCCACTGCCATGATCACGATATTCAAATACTACATTAAACCACGGTAAGGTGTCAATATATTGTGCCCCTACTGACACCTAAGTGAAAGCAAAGTCTCAGGTCTTCCATTATGCAAGTTGGGAAAACTTGATCCTTAAAATGCAGCATAGCACAACCAGACAGTCAAAACAGAAAATTTCTCCCAATCTTGATCATCACTGAAGCAAAAAATCCCCATTTCCTTGTGTGCAAACGAACTTGGTTTGTCCATCAGGAACTCGGAGATTTTGCAAAAATGACTTTGACTCGAGTCTCGAGTCATTGACTGTGATTCGAGGCATTATGTGAAGAACGTGACTCGAGTCGAGTTATTGACTCGAGTCACGATATCACTGCCATTTTTTGGTTCGTTCGGCACCAATTTGTAGTAAAAAATCATTGGGGAAATGTTGAATTTCATCTGACGCGACATTGAATCGAACTGGCAAACCAATAACTCGAAGCGAACCGACAGTTCTTGCGACTGTGACCTGACCAAGTCGTGATTCGACCCTGACTCGACTCGAAAAAATTTTACATGACTCTGACTCCACAAAAATGACTCGGGCACATCACTGCCCATAACTCTATAATCAGTTCTTAGCACATTTGGAATTTCAGTGAACAGCCAGTCAGCCACCGCTTGCGAAATGCATGACCTGTAATCAGAGACAAGCGGACTGTCATATTTCACGATCGAGATCCAACTCTGAGTTTTCGAAATTCAATCCAAGTCCAACTATAGTCCTGAAAAATTAAGCAATACGAAATTCTAGTCCAAATACAGACCGAAAAATTACCAAAAACAGGTTTTTCAAAGCAAAAATGGCGGAAGTCTTTTCCTTTAACTCAGTCCAACTCCGGAACTCATTCTAAATTTTTGAAACGTTTCACAGTCCGGGTACAACCTAAACCCCCAAAAATCGTGACAGTGTGGATCCAATCCAAGTCCATCTCAATGCTTACCTCTGCCTTGAATATCACTCCGTGCATGCAGAGATGGTGTCAAGTCAGCGATTTCGCAAGTCACAAATTTCGCTCTTTCGCTTGAATCTCCAATCACAACAAGATTGATGATCGCAGTTTGAAGTTTTGAACAACAACCTTATGATATGGAAATTTGTTTCAACTTGTTGANAGTTCTGTCGNTCAAAATTATTTTAGCACAATCCAGGGGCATGTTTTCACCAGTGTTTCTGCAACGGTATAAGACGTTTTTGCTTTAGCAATGCGAAATCCAACCACATAGCAGAGATGAGCACAGATTAGGACTGGATCGAACTGGAGCAGGACTGAAGCCAATTTTGGCCGGATGAAGACAGGATTGGACTGCAATTTTTTTCAAAATTGGAGGATCAGGGCTGGATCGGACTGAGAAAATTTTTATTGTTGTAATTTGATTATTCTGAAAACATCAAAATATTTTTAGTTGTGATCCAATTTCACAGGTTTGCTAAATGTTAGTGTATATTTTGCTATCACATGCAAAAAACTCTGCTGAGACTCATTTGCAATTCGAACTATATCCACCTTTGTTCACACATAACGTTGAGTTTTAGTAGCAACGTGAACATTGTTGAGTGGTTAGTGCCTATGCTTGCTGTGCGATTGTTCGTTGGTTCTGCTATCACCATATCCTTCGGCTTAGCTTGTAGAGGTTACACCTTTAATAGGAGTGCTTTTGATGTACTTTTCCAAAAATTTTAGGGTTTACGTTTATGGTGCAAGCTATGTTTAAGTGTCGGTTTAGGGTTTAGGTCTTAAGTTAACTTTTAGGTTTAGGTTTTGGGTTTATGTTTGAATGTTGGGTTTACGGTTCAAGTTTTGGGTTTAGGTTTTGGTTTTAGCTTTTGGGTTTAGCTTTCGGGTTTAGGTTTTGGGTTTAGGTTTTGGGTTTAGGTTTTGGGTTTAGGTTTTGGGTTTAGGTTTTGGGTTTAGATTTTGGGTTTAGGTTTTGGGTTT